>ERZ808232.6-NODE-6-length-291140-cov-29.519298_pt1:0-290000 | contig 291140 bp, 278 predicted proteins | sample MGYA00521281_ERZ808232 | MGnify/ENA primary metagenome ERZ808232 (study PRJEB31515, sample SAMN02941833) | indoor metagenome | biome: House; feature: Kitchen Counter; material: surface | place: USA: Illinois | collected 2012-02-13 ... | reverse complement strand
CTGCGATTCACATCGTTGGCAGCGATGGTGTAACCTTTAAAACGTGTACCGCCGAAGTCTTTCGTCCACTCTCAGAAGTCAAAAGCCGAAGCTTTCAAGTATTCCGAGAGACGCAAGGACTCCGCCGTCCACGTTTCTCTTTCTTCATCTTCACTTGTCAAACAGCCCGGGATCCGATGATCCCACACCCTTAGAGGGTGGTTCTACCCTTCACCGACCGACAGTGAACCTCAACCGATTTATGTCGGTTGTTGTGTCACTCATCTAAGTGAGGAGCATCAGAGGCGCGTTCGCTCGCCTTGGTCAGTGACCCGGCGGCGCCGCGCTCAGTGGTTGGTTTATAGTCCGGGCCCCTCGGGATTGTCAACGGCCATTGTCAACAAATCGTCGCACGCCGAAATCGCTTGTGCAGTGCGAAGAAACCCACGTAGTTCCCGTGGCTTAGGTCGACGGTAAAATTCATCACCCCGACACACGTGGTAAAAAACTTGAAAAAAAGTTTGTCGCCGGGACGCCCGTCAGGCCGCTCGGAACGGGTTCCGAGGGGCCCCCAGGCGAGCCAGCGGCACCCCGGCTTCAGGAAACTTTTCCACCTTAAATGCCGCACTTGAGCCACAATCCTGCGACGTTCTCGCTATAACGAATGCAATGAACCGCTCGAAACCTGTGGGGGCTCGGGTGGTTTTTCAGGGGGACCAGGCGATTTCTTCGAGAACCCGTCGCCTCTTCCCTACGCGGCCGAGCAACATCGAGAGATCTGCACACCATTGACGTTCGAGAGTGCGGCCAGCGAATGGCCTTCGTCTCTTCGATGTCGATGCGTGTGGCTCGCCACACTGCCGAATTCCCTCTCCGAGGGAGCGAGGTGGAGATGAGGACGAGCAGAGGACGATCGCAGTTGCTGGAATTTGGGGGGATATCGGGTTGAGCCAACGGGCGTCACGCGGAAGCGGCATTGGGCGCGAGACCGGGATGATCGATCTCGGTCACGAACCGCCGCTTTCAGTCGACGGCACCGAGGCCGCGGTGATCGATCGCCGTCGTGTCTCCGTTCAATGGTTCAGCGGCACCATTCTCACCGGTCTGTGCGGCGCAGCTCTGATCGGCGGCGCCGTCTTCGCGTCGCTCGACGGCGAGATGACCTTCGCCAAGGTGCCGGAGCGCGTCGAAGGCGCGCTGCGCGGCGCCTTCACCGGCAATGATCGCGTCGTCAGCCTGCACAAGGGCGACCGCCTGCCGCCGCCGAACGAATCCTCCGCTTCCCGCAGCCTGGTGCGCGTCTCGACCGTGACCCGCGTCGGCAATCGCGACGTGATGCGGGTGCGGCCCTTCATCCGGATTTCCGGCAATCTCTCGATGACCACGAGCGATCTGTCGTCCAAGATCCCCGCATTCAACGCGCAGCGTCTGTTGACCGATGTCGGCTCCGACACGCCGGCGGCGACCGAGGATCCGAATGCGGCCGATGCCGCCGAACCCGATGCCGAGGTCTCTTTCGTCACCAAGGATCTCGGATCCGTGCTGCCGAAAGCCAAGCTCGCCGCCGGCGTCGGGCTCGACGACATCCTGATGCGGGTGCGCGACGCCGCCAATTGGCGCGGCTCCGGCAATTCGGTGCGTTACGCCTCGCTCGCCAATGCCGCGGCCGATGCCACCGGCGCCGGCCCCGATATGCGGATGGCCTACGCGACCGAAGGCAACGTCTCCGATCCCTATGCCGGCTTCGAGACCCGCGTGGTGCCGGAAAACGTCACCCTGCTGCCGAAGACGAAGGAGCAGGTCACCGGCGGCAATCCGATCGGTGAACGGGTTCACCTCGTCAAGAAGGGCGACAGCATCACCTCGATCCTGCGCGACCAGGGCGCGACACCGGACGAGGCGAAGGCGATTGCCGCAACACTCGGCCCGCGCGGCCGCGACGGCGGGCTGAAGGAAGGCCAGAAGGTGCGGATCCTGATGGCGCCGGCGGCGCCGGGCGCCCGGCTCCAGCCCTACCGCGTCGTGGTCGCCAACGATTCCGTCGTCGAAGCCGTCGCCGCCCTGTCCGATATCGGCAGATATGTCGCGGTCGACGTGCAGAGCATGAACACCACGACCGATACCGCCGACAATTCCAGCGACGACGACGAGGATGATGGCAGCGGCGTGCGGCTCTACCAGAGCATTTACGAGACCGCGCTGCGCAACAAGGTGCCGCCGACCGTGATCGACGACATGGTCAAGATCTACTCCTACGACGTCGATTTCCAACGCAAGGTGCAGCCCGGCGACTCGTTCGACGTGTTCTATGCCGGCGAGGACGAGGGCGTCACCAGCACCGAGAAGACCGAAGTGCTGTACGCCGCGCTCACCGTGGGCGGCGAAACCAAGAAATACTACCGCTTCCAGAGCTCCGACGACGGCGTCGTCGACTACTATGACGAGACCGGCAAGAGCGCGAAGAAATTCCTGGTCCGCAAGCCGGTCAACAACGCGATCATGCGTTCCGGCTTCGGCGGCCGCCGCCATCCGATCCTCGGCTACGTCAAGATGCACACCGGCGTCGACTGGGCCACCGCCTACGGCACGCCGATCTTCGCCTCCGGCAACGGCGTGCTCGAGAAGGTCGGCTACGAGGGCGGCTACGGCAAATACATCCGCATCAAGCATTCCAACGGCTACGAGACGGCCTACGGCCACATGTCGGCCTTCGCCAAGGGCATGGAGATCGGCAAGAAGGTGCGGCAGGGCCAGGTGATCGGCTTCGTCGGCTCGACCGGCCAATCGACCGGACCGCACGTCCACTACGAAATCCTGGTCAACGGCCGGTTCGTCGACCCGATGCGCGTGAAACTGCCGCGCGGCCGATCGCTCGAAGGTCCGATGCTGGCGAGCTTCGAACAGGCCCGCGACAAGATCGAAGCCCAGATGGCGAGCCGCGGCAGCTCGCGCATCGTCTCGGATGCCACGAGCTCGACGTCGCAGACCCGCTCCATCACCAACCGCTGATCAGTCCGCCCATCAGGAGCAATCCACAAGGGCAAGGCCCTCCCCGCGGCACGCGGAGAGGGCCTCCATTGTCAGGCTTGTCGTGCTCAGTTCAGCTTGCGCTTCGAGACCGGGGCCTCGAACTGCACGACCTCGGCGGTTTTGGGCACTTGACCGTTGAAGGTCAGCACATTTCCCTTCTCCGAGATCGCGACGCGATCGCCGTCCCTGACCTCTCCGGCGAGGATCATCTCGGCCAGCGGATCCTGCACGCTGCGCTGGATCACCCGCTTCAAGGGGCGGGCGCCGTAAGCCGGATCCCAGCCCTTCTCGGCCAGCCAATCCCGCGCCTTCGGATCGAGCGTGAGCTCGATCTTGCGATCCTCGAGCAGCTTGGTCAGCCGCGCGAACTGGATCTCGACGATGCGGCCCATCTCGCTCTTTTGCAGGCGGTGGAACAGGATGATCTCGTCGATGCGGTTCAGGAACTCCGGCCTGAAATGCGCCCGCACGACGCCCATCACCTGATCGCGGACGGCGGCAGTGTCCTCGCCTTCCGGTTGATTCACCAGAAACTCCGAACCGAGGTTCGAGGTCATGATGATCAGCGTGTTGCGGAAATCGACGGTGCGGCCCTGACCGTCGGTCAGGCGGCCGTCATCGAGCACCTGCAACAAGACGTTGAAGACGTCGGGATGCGCCTTCTCGATCTCGTCGAACAGCACGACCTGGTAGGGCCGACGCCGCACGGCTTCGGTCAGCGCACCACCCTCGTCGTAACCGACATAGCCGGGAGGCGCGCCGATCAGCCGCGAGACCGAGTGCTTCTCCATGAACTCGGACATGTCGAGGCGGACCATCGCGGTCTCGTCGTTGAACAGGTCAGCGGCGAGCGCTTTTGTGAGTTCGGTCTTGCCGACGCCGGTCGGGCCCAGGAACATGAACGAGCCGGTCGGCCGGTTCGGGTCTTGCAGGCCCGCGCGGGCGCGACGCACGGCGGTTGCCACCGCACGCACGGCTTCGGCCTGGCCGACGACGCGCTTGGCGAGACTGTCCTCCATTTTCAGGAGCTTGTCCTTTTCGCCCTCGAGCATCTTGTCGACCGGCACGCCGGTCCAGCGCGAGACGACCTGCGCGATGTGGTTGGCGGTGACCGCCTCCTCCATCATCTCGCCGCCGTTCGGCTTGCCGCTCTCACGCGCCTCGATGTCGGCGAGCTTCCTCTCCAGCTCGGGGATCCGGCCATAGGCCAGCTCGCCCGCCTTCTGGAATTCGCCGCGACGCTGCGCATTGGCCAGCTCGACGCGAAGCGCATCGAGCTCGCTCTTCAGCTTCTGGGCGTTGGAGAGCTTGTTCTTCTCCGCACTCCAGCGCGCCGTCAGCGCCGCCGATCGCTCCTCGAGCCCGGCGAGCTCCTTCTCCAGCGTCTGCAAGCGGCTCTTGGAGCCGGCATCGCTCTCCTTCTTCAGCGCCTCCTGCTCGATCTTCAGCCGGATGATGTCGCGATCCAGCGAATCGAGCTCTTCGGGCTTGGAATCGACCTGCATCTTCAGCCGCGCCGCCGCCTCGTCCATCAGGTCGATGGCCTTGTCGGGCAGGAAGCGATCGGTGATGTAGCGGTTCGACAGCGTGGTCGCGGCCACCAACGCAGAGTCGGTGATGCGCACGCCGTGGTGCTGCTCGTATTTGTCCTTGAGGCCGCGCAGGATCGAGATGGTGTCCTCGACCGTCGGCTCGCTGACATAGATCGGCTGGAACCGGCGAGCCAGCGCGGCGTCCTTCTCGACATGCTTGCGATACTCGTCGAGCGTGGTCGCACCGATACAGTGCAGCTCACCGCGCGCCAGCGCAGGCTTCAACAGGTTGGACGCGTCCATCGCACCGTCGGTCTTGCCGGCGCCGATCAGCGTGTGCATCTCGTCGATGAACAGGATGATGCCGCCCTCGGCGGTCGAGACCTCCTGGAGCACGGACTTCAGCCGCTCCTCGAACTCGCCGCGATATTTCGCGCCGGCGATCAAGGCGCCCATGTCGAGCGACAACAGCTTCTTGTCCTTCAGGCTCTCGGGCACGTCGCCGTTGAGGATGCGCAGCGCCAGGCCCTCGACGATCGCGGTCTTGCCGACGCCGGGCTCACCGATCAGGACGGGATTGTTCTTGGTTCGCCGCGACAGCACCTGGATGGTGCGGCGGATCTCCTCGTCGCGGCCGATCACGGGATCGAGCTTGCCGTCGCGCGCAGCCTGGGTCAGGTCGCGGGCATATTTCTTCAGTGCGTCATAGGCATTTTCAGCCGTCGCGGAATCGGCGGTGCGGCCCTTGCGCAGCGCTTCGATCGCCGCATTCAGGTTCTGCGCCGTGACGCCGCCCTTGCTGAGGATGTTCGCAGCCTCGCTGCCCTTCTCGAGCGTGAGCCCGAGCAGCAGCCGCTCGACGGTGACGAAGCTGTCGCCAGCCTTGTCGGCGGCTTTCTCGGCCGCGTCGAAGGCGCGCGCCAGCTCCGGCGACAGGTAAACCTGCCCGGCACCGTTGCCCGAGACCTTCGGCAGCTTGTTCAGCGCCTCTTCGGTCGATTTCAGGATCGCTCTGGAATTGCCGCCAGCACGGTCGATCAGACCGCCGGCGAGCCCCTCATTGTCGTCCAGCAGCACCTTCAGCAGATGCAGAGGAGAGAATTGCTGGTGACCGTCGCGCATGGCGAGCGACTGGGCAGACTGGATGAATCCGCGCGCGCGCTCGGTGTACTTCTCAATGTTCATTCGTTTTCCCTCGGCCTGCCGTCACCACCCATTCAGGCATGGTTCCGGCATCTTCATTGGGTTTCCGCGGGCCGCGTTGACGTTCCTCAACCAGCCTCTGGTCGTCGCCATCATTTTTCAGGCTTGCCGCAGATGTGGGCACTTGGTTCCGAAACGGAAGAGCCACAGCCTGCGATTTCGCCCGATCGAGCTCAGCGCCGCACGACGGCGACAAGGTAGCGGCAAGGCTGAGCAGTCTCGTTACGGAAGACGATGTCCGATGGCGGTCCGAGTTCGACGCGGTCGCCCGCGGCGAGTTCGTGGCGCTCCGCCCCTTCCATCAAGGTGAGGCGGCCGCTGATCACCCAGACCACCTGACGGATCAGGTGATAGGCGCTGGCGGGGAAGCCGGCTTCCTGCCCGGCGGGCAGTTCGACTTCGACCAGTTCCAGCGGATTTGCCGGATGCAGGAACACCTGCCGCCGCAGATAGGCCGCCTTGGGATCGCGCCACACCGGCTGATCCTTGGCCCGCTGCAAGCGGGAACTGCCCACGGCAACCTCGAACAGCGCGGCCATGGTCAGGCCATAGGCCGTGGCAATCCGCGACAGCGTCGCCGCCGTCGGGCTTGCTTCCGCCCGCTCGATCTTGCTCAGCATGGCCTTGGACACGCCTGCCCGCCCGGCGAGTTCCGCCAGCGACCAGCCGCGCCCTTCCCGTTCGGCGCGAACCCGCCGCCCGAGAGCTTCATCGGCCTTGTCTTCTATAATTGACATAATGTCTTATATAGTGGACGATAGGGACGCTTCAAGAGCCTCGTCAAGGAACCGCCCATGATTATCCGCCCCGCCACCGAGCAGGACATCCCCGCCATCACCGCGATCTTCAACGAGGCGGTCGCCAACTCGAACGCGATCTGGACGGAGAAGCAGGACTCCGAGGCCGAACGGCTGGCCTGGATGCAGGCGCGGCTGGCGCTGGGCTACCCCGTGCTGGTGGCCGTCGAGGGGGCGACCGTGCTGGGCTACGGCACGTTCGGCGATTTCCGCGCCTTCCCTGGCTACCGCTACAGCGTCGAGCACAGCGTCTACATCCACGCCGACCATCGCGGCCGCGGACTTGGCCGGGTCATCGTCGACGAGCTCGTGTCGGCCGCGGTGGCGCTGGGCAAGCACGTCATGATCGCCGGCATCGACGGTGGCAATCCGGCCTCGCTCCGGCTGCACGCGCAGGCCGGCTTTGTCGAGGTGGCGCGGATGCCGGAGGTCGGTCGCAAGTTCGGGCGCTGGCTCGATCTCATCTTCATGCAGCGCGTGCTGGACGCTCCGGGAGCAGCGCGCGCCGACTAGCTGCCTGCGCACCGGCGGCGGTTCTCCTCGTCCGCCAAACAGGCTAGAGCGGGCGGATGGACAATCAGCACGCTGCCGCCGCCCGGATCACCGGCATCTATCGTTACCCGGTCAAAGGGCTGACGCCCGAGTCCCTGTCCCGCGCCGAGCTCAAGGTCGGCGAGACGCTCCGCTCGGATCGCCGCTACGCCATCGAGAACGGCCCGAGCGGTTTCGATCCCTCGGCGCCGAAATGGCTGGCGAAGCCGCATTTCCTGATGCTGCAACGAGACGAATGGCTGGCGCCGCTGCGCGCGGATTACGACGATGACAGCCATGTGCTGACGCTGCGCCGGGATGGCGCGATGGTGGCCCAGGGCGATCTCGAGACCGAGGCGGGGCGCGCCGCGATCGAGCGCTATTTCGCCGATCGGCATGCCGACCAGATCAAGGGACCGCCCAAGGTGCTGGTCAGCCCCGGGCACAGTTTTTCCGACGTGCCCCGCAAGGTGGTCTCGATCATCAACCTGGCGAGCCTGCGCGCGATCGAGGAGATGGTGCAGGCGCCGGTCCATCCGCTGCGCTTCCGCGCCAACCTCTATGTCGAGGGCTGGCCGGCCTGGCATGAAGCCAGCCTGCTGGATCGGACGATTGCGATCGGCAGCGCGCGGGCAAAAGTTGTGAAGCGGATCACACGTTGTGCCGCGGTCAATGTCGATCCCGAGACCGGCGCGCGCGACCTCTCGGTCCCGAACATGCTGATGCAGCGCTTCGGCAACAACGAGTGCGGCATCTACGCCGAGATCATCACCGATGGCGGCGCGGTGGTCGGCGACGACATCGCTGTCGAACAACCCGCGCTGTCGTAGCGATTTCCCCGAGTTCCATGCGGCGTTTTGGCGATGTCGGCGCCGCGTGGTGCATTGCAATTTTCAGTTGCGCGCGTTACACTTCACTCACATTTCTGACTGCAACGCATTTGATGAAATTGATTGCACGGGGTTGCCATGACTATGATCATGGTGTCGTACCGCCGGGTCGATCAGGATACAGCGGGCCGCATCGCAGACCATCTGATCGAGAAGTACGGTGAGAAATCCGTCTTCTTCGACGTCAACAGCATTCGGACCGGCGCCAACTTCGTCGACCGGATCGCGAAGGCAATCGTTGCCAGCGACATCGTCATCGCCGTGATCGGTCCGCACTGGATCGGCAAGGCCGACGACGGAGCACCGGCGCGGCTGGCAGATCCAAGCGACTCCGTGCGGTTCGAGATCGAGACCGCGCTGAAGCACGACAAGACCATCCTGCCGCTGCTGGTGAACGGCGCAACGATGCCGCAGGCGGCCGAGCTGCCGGAATCGCTTCGCTTCCTCCACTTCTGCAACGCGGCCCGGGTGGATTCCGGGCAGGACTTTCGCATGCACATGACCCGCCTGATCGGCACGATCAACGAGGTCTTGCTCGAGGCCGGCCAATCACCGCTGCGCGAGATTTCGCCGGTCCGGCGCTACTGGAAATACGCCGCGGGGGCCGCCATCGCGGCGCTGGCATTGGCGGTCTGGTTGGTCGCGCCCACACTCGAGCATACGGCAGCCAAATCAGGCGGCTCGAATGGCACGACCACCGTCGGGCTGACGCCGCCCGCGGTTCCGGCCTCCGTCGTGCAGCGCGCGAAGGCGCATGACGGCTTCCTGTTTCCGGATTCCGATCGACGTTTTCTGGCCGAGGCCGATCTGAAGGACATGTCGGCGATCGAGCTGCGGATCGCGCGGAACGAAATCTTCGCGCGGCATGGCCGGTTCTTCAAGGACCAGGTGCTCGCGAACTACTTCTCGCAATTCTCCTGGTACCAGCCGTCCGCGGTCGAGGTCCCCCTGAGCAACCTCGAGACCACCAACGTCGCCACCATCCAGTCGATGGAGCACGACAAGTGAGGTCCCCTCCTCCGCGTCCGGAGGAGAGGTGGATGGTCGCGCCTCAGTTCGTCGGCATCACGTAGGCGTAGATCCGGCCGCGCGACACCGGCGCCTCGCGGACGCGGCGGCCGCTGTTGCCCGAGATCATGATCGGATTGCCCTTGGCATCGACGCCGGTGATGATACCGACGTGGCCGCCGCCGCGGCGGCCCATCACGGCGATCGCGCCGACCTGCGGTCCGGACACTCGCGTACCATATTTGGCGAACGAGCTCGCCATGTCGGAGCCGGTGCCACGATGGCCGGTCTGCTGCAACACCATGTTCATGAAACGCGCGCACCACAGGCTGGAGCGGCCGGTCGGGTTGCCGCCGAGATAGCGGCGCGCCGTGGCGACGATGCCGGACGAGCCGAACCCGCTCGCAGCGTCCACGCCGCCAGTGTTCGGCATGGTCTCAGCGCCGGGCATCACGGCTGCATTGGCCTCGGCGAAACCGCCGGTCTCCTGCGTCCGTGCGCGGCGCTCGGCACGCGACAGCCGCGCTGCGTGCCTGACGTGATGACGGACATGATGGTGCGCGTGATGACCGGCATGGGCCGAATGCGCGTGACGATGATGGTACGGACGGGCGGATGCCGAAGAGACCGAAACGGCGGCGAGAGTGAGCGAACACAGAGCCAGCGCCAAAACACGAAGCGACCGGCGATACGCAAGCAACTGAACCATACTTCACGAGATCCTCTGTAACGCCCCCGCTTCCCCGTCGCGTTCCCTGCGAAACGCGGCGGTGGGTTTGAAAGTCGGGATGTGGCGGGAGCAGGATTTCGTGTGACGGCACGAAAACGATTTCTGGGTCATTCCGCGCAGATTCCGTGACGAAAATAGTCAGAACTGCCGCATTGCCGCCGCGGAAATTAATTGCAAATCTGGGACCGGCCAACGAGAGGAGAATTCCAATGCCCCACGCCACCACGAAAGATCATGTCCGCCTCCATTTCGAGGAGGCCGGCAGCGGGACCCCGATCATCTTCCTGCACGAGTTCGCAGCCGATCACACCAATTGGGAACCGCAGCTGCGCTACTTCTCGCGCGGCCACCGCTGCATCGCCTATTCGGCGCGCGGCTACACGCCGTCGGACGTGCCGCCAAACGCCGATGTCTATACTTACCAACATTTCTACGCCGACGCGCTCGCGGTGCTCGATCATCTCGGCATCGCGAAGGCGCATTTCGTCGGCCTCTCGATGGGCTCCTATTCGTCGCTACAGGTTGCGCTGAACGCGCCGGAGCGCGCGCTGTCGATGACGCTCGCCGCCGTCGGCTCCGGCTCGAGCCTCGAGAATCTCGATGCGTTCCGCGCGCAATGCCGCGCCAATGCCGAGCAGATCGAGAGCATCGGCTCGGTCGAGGTCGCCAAGGTGACGCGCGAGGCGCCGGGCCGGATTCCGTTCCTGGTCAAGGATCCGCGCGGCCACGCCGATTTCTATGCCGCGCTGGCGCGCCACGACGCCAAGGGCTCGGCCAACACGATGCGCAGCTTTCAAGGCGGCAGGCCCTCGATCTACACCATGACCGACGCCATCAAGCGCGCGGCGACGCCGGCGCTGATCCTGTGCGGCGACGAGGACGACAATTGCATCGCGCCGAGCCTGTTCCTGAAGCAGCATCTGCCGGCCGCCGGCCTGTCGTTCTTCCCCAAGTCAGGTCACGTGCTCAACCTCGAGGAGCCGGCGCTGTTCAACGAGATGGTGGAGCGCTTCATCGCGCTGGTCGAGGCCGGTCGCTGGCCGGTGCGCGATCCGCGGTCGCTGGTGGCAGCGCCGGTCTAAGCCGTCATTCCGGGGCGATGCGCAGCATCGAACCCGGAATCCATTCATCCACGGAGTTCGCGGCCCGATGGATTCGGGGTTCTCGCTTCGCGAGCCCCGGAATGACGGAAGTACGTGACCGCGCGACTCTTACTTCCCGCCGCCGCGGCTGAGCAGGAATACGCCCTGCTCGCCGAACATGTTCCAGACCCACCATGGCAGGTTGAGCGGCACCGGGCGGCCATAGAGATCGAGCGCCACCGCGCGCTCCATCTTGACGTTGATCTCCTCGCAGAGCTGCACGAAATCCTTGATGGTGCAGAAATGGATGTTCGAGGTGTCGTACCAACTCGCCGGCAGATTCTCGGTCCGCGGCATGTGACCGCCGATCAGGAGTTGCAGCCGCATCTTCCAGAATCCGAAATTCGGGAACGAGACGATGGCGCGCTGGCCAATGCGCAGCAGATTTTCCAGCACGACCTTCGGCTGCCGCGTCGCCTGCAAGGTCTGCGACAGGATCACATAGTCGAACGCATCATCGGGATAATTGACGAGGTCGGTGTCGGCATCGCCCTGCACCACCGCGAGCCCCTTGGCGACGCAGCCGTTGACGCCTTCGCGCGACAGCTCGATGCCGCGGCCGTCGATGCCGCGGCTCTCCAGCAGTTGCAGCAGTTCGCCATCGCCGCAGCCGACATCGAGCACGCGCGATCCCGGCCGCACCATCTCGGCGACCAGCAGATGGTCCCTGCGAGAGCCGCCGCCGGTCCGCTCCGGCGCGACGCCGGGCAACGGCAATGTCTGCTGCAGGCTCATGACCGGGCGCCGCCCTCGTTCAATCCGTGCGCCTTGCCTGCGGCCAGCAGGAAGGCGCGGGAGATCTCCAGGAATTCGGGCACATCGAGCAGGAAGGCGTCGTGGCCTCGATCGGTCTCGATCTCGGCGAATGACACCCGCGCGCTCGACGCGTTCAGCGCATGCACCAGCGCACGCGATTCCGAGGTCGGAAACAGCCAGTCGCTGGTGAACGACACCACGCAGAACCGCGTCTTGATGCCGGCAAACGCTTTCGCCAGCACGCCGTTGTGGTCGGCCGCGATGTCGAAATAATCCATCGCGCGCGTCAGATAGAGATAGGAATTGGCGTCGAAGCGCTCGACAAAGGACGAGCCCTGGTAACGCAGATAGCTCTCGACCTGGAAGTCCGCGTCGAACGAGAAGGTCGGCAGCTCGCGATCCTGCATCCGCCGTCCGAATTTCCGATGCAGCGCCGCGTCCGACAGATAGGTGATGTGCGCGGCCATCCGCGCCACCGCGAGACCGCGATGCGGATGGGTGTCCTCGTCGACATAGCGGCCGCCGCGCCAGTCCGGATCGGCCATCACGGCCTGGCGTCCGAGCTCGTGGAACGCGATGTTCTGCGCCGAGTGGCGGGTCGAGCAGGCGATCGCGAGCGTCGCGAACACGCGCTCCGGATAGGCCGCGGTCCATTGCAGGGCCTGCATGCCGCCCATCGAGCCGCCGACCACGCAGAACAGCGTCGTGATGCCGAGCCGATCGATCAGCATCGCCTGCGCGCGCACCATGTCGGGGATGGTGATGATCGGGAAATCGAGCCCCCACACCTTGCCGGTCGCCGGATTGAGCGACGCAGGCCCGGTCGAGCCCATGCAGCCGCCGATCACGTTGGAGCAGATGATGAAGTATTTGTCGGGATCGAGCGGCTTGCCCGCACCGACCATGGTGTCCCACCAGCCCGGCTTGCCGGTGACGGGGTGAATGTTGTTGACGTGCTGGTCGCCGGTCAGCGCATGGCAGATCAGGATCGCGTTGGACCTGTCGGCATTGAGCTCGCCATAGGTCTGGTAGGCGATCTGGAACGGCGCGAGATCGACGCCGCAATCGAGCTTGAGCGGCTGGTCCGTGCCGAACTTCGCCACCAATGACGACGGGTGATCGGCCTCATGGGCGCGATCATCGCTCTGGGTTTGCTGGCTCGGTATCGGACGCACGTTGCTCATCTAGGCGACCCTGCCCCCGCGCGCGAGGGCTTCAGCGGACCTCAGGCCACAAAAAACCGGCCTGAACAAAGGTTCGGCCGGGAGCTGACTGTCCCCGGCCTGTTTAGCGAGTTGTTTAACGTGGCTGCAAGCCGGCCGGCTCAAATGACCACGGAGTAGCCGGAACCTAGTCCCGGGGTCCCCCGCCGTCAAGCCAGCCCCGTCGCCGGCCGATTGGTTAACCGATTGCGCAACGCACGGCTGCGACGTTTCTCTTTGCTTTCGCTGGCCGTCTTTCCTAATCAGGGACCCTGTCCGCGGCGGCATCGGGTCGCCCTGACGACAAGGTTCGAGAGCATGTCCAACCCACCCCCGTCGCCGCCCACGTTGCAGGAGCTGCGCAAGGAGATCGATGCGATCGACGAGCAGGTGCATCGCCTGCTGATGGCGCGCGGCGACATCATCGACCGCCTGATCCAGGTCAAGAAGACCCAGGAGGTGGGCTCGGCGTTCCGTCCGGCGCGCGAGGCCAGCATGATGCGCGAGCTGGTGCAGCGTCATCGCGGCATCCTGCCGCTCGACACCATCGAGAGCATCTGGCGCGTCATCATCTCGACCTTCACCTATGTGCAGGCGCCGTTCTCGGTGCATGCCGACGTGTCCATCGGCGAGTCGGCGATGCGCGACTCGGCGCGGTTTCACTTCGGCTTCGTGGTCCCCTACGTCTCGCATTTCAGCGCGCAGGCCGCGGTCGAGGCGGCGGCGAAGTCGAAGGGCGACCTCGCGCTGGTCTCCGCGGTCGCAAGCCGCTCGCCGTGGTGGAATGCGCTGGAGGCCGACGGCGCTCCGAAGATCATCGCGCGGGTGCCGTTCCTCGAGCGCGCCGACCATCCCGCCGCGCTGCCGGTGTTCGTGATCTCGCGGGTCGCCGACGATGCCATGGTGACCGAGGTGCAGACCTGGAGTGTGCGCGTCTCCGGCTGGAATGCCGACGTCGCCCGCGCGCTGGCGCCGCTGGCCGAGATCGTCGCGGTCCCCGACACCGCCTTCGACGGCGCCGCGCTGCTGGTCTCGGTCACCGGGCACGGTTTCGAGGCCATCAAGCTCGCCCTGATCAAGGCCGGCGCCTCGGTGCGCTCATCGGCCCTCGTCGGCAGCCACGCAACGCGCTATACGGTGCCCTCTAACGGATCGGCCAGGACCTGAACTCAGGACCAGCCGTCCGTATATCCGGAGTAGATGATGTCCCGCCCCGTGCCGAATCCCGGCATTCTCGATATTGCGCCCTACACGCCCGGCAAGAGCCCGGTGCCGGAACCGGGCCGCAAGGTGTTCAAGCTGTCCGCCAACGAGACGCCGTTCGGCCCGTCGCCGAAGGCGATCGCCGCCTACAAGGCCGCGGCTGACCATCTCGAGGACTATCCGGAGGGCACCTCGCGGGTGCTGCGCGAGGCGATCGGCCGTGCCTACGGCCTCGATCCCGACCGCATCATCTGCGGCGCCGGCTCCGACGAGATCCTCAATCTCTTGGCCCACACCTATCTCGCGCCCGGCGACGAGGCGATCTCGACCACCCACGGCTTCCTGGTCTACCCGATCGCCACCATGGCGAACGGCGCCAGGAACGTGATCGCGGCCGAGAGCAATTTCACCGCCGACGTCGACGCCATCCTCAAGGCGGTGACGCCGCGCACGAAACTGGTCTGGCTCGCCAACCCGAACAATCCGACCGGCACCTATATCCCGTTCGACGAGGTCAAGCGGCTGCGCGCGGCGCTGCCCTCGCATGTGCTGCTGGTGCTCGACGCGGCTTACGCCGACTACGTCTCGCGCAACGACTACGAGCTCGGCATCGAGCTGGTCGCGACCACCGACAACACGGTGGTGACGCACACCTTCTCCAAGATCCACGGCCTTGCCGCACTGCGGATCGGCTGGATGTTCGGCCCGGCGCATATCGTCGATGCCTGCAACCGGATCCGCGGCCCGTTCAACGTCACGACCCCGGCGATGCTGGCGGCGGTGGCGGCGATCGAGGACGCCGCGCATGTGCAGATGTCGCGCACCCACACCGAGCAGTGGCGCAACTGGCTGACCGAGGAGATCGGCAAACTCGGACTCAAGGTGACGCCGAGCGTCGCCAATTTCGTGCTGATCCACTTCCCGACCGACCAGGGCAAGACCGCCGCCGAAGCCGACGCGTACCTGACGCGGCGCGGCCTCGTGCTGCGCGCGCTCAACAATTACAAGCTGCCGCATGCGCTGCGCATGACCATTGGCACCGAGGAAGCCAACCGCCTCGTGGTCGAGGGGCTGCGCGACTTCCTGGCCGGAAAGTGACATCGTGACCACGGCTCCGCTCTTCAACCGCATCGCGCTGATCGGCTTCGGCCTGATCGGCGGCTCGATCGCGCGTGGCGCCCGCGCGCAAGGCCTGGTCGGCGAGATCGTCACCACCGCGCGCTCGGAGAAGACCCGCGCGCGCGTCGCCGAGCTCGGCATCGTCGACCGCGTCGTCGCGACCAATGTCGAGGCCGTCAGGGACGCCGACCTCGTCATCCTCTGCATCCCGGTCGGCGCCTGCGGTCCGGTCGCGGCCGAGATTGCCGCGCATCTGAAGCCCGGCGCCATCGTCTCCGACGTCGGCTCGGTGAAGGGCGCCGTGGTCAGGGACATGGGTCCGCACCTGCCGCAGGGCGTGCACTTCGTCCCCGCGCATCCGGTGGCCGGTACCGAACATTCGGGACCCGATTCCGGCTTCGCCGAGCTGTTCATCAACCGCTGGTGCATCCTGACCCCGCCCGAAGGCACCGATCCGGCCGCGACCGACCGGCTGCGCACGTTCTGGGCCGCGCTCGGCGCCAAGGTCGAGATCATGACGCCGGATCATCATGACCTCGTGCTCGCGATCACCAGCCATCTGCCGCATCTGATCGCCTACACCATCGTCGGCACCGCCGACGAGCTGGCGCAGGTGACGGAATCCGAGGTGATCAAGTTCTCCGCCGGCGGCTTCCGCGACTTCACCCGCATCGCGGCCTCTGACCCCACGATGTGGCGCGACGTGTTCCTGGCCAACAAGGACGCCGTGCTGGAGATGCTCGGCACCTTCACCGAGGACCTGTCGAAGCTGACCCGCGCGATCCGGCGCGGCGACGGCGAGGCGCTGTTCGACCACTTCACCCGCACCCGCGCCATCCGCCGCGGCATCGTCGAGATCGGCCAGGATTCCGCCGCGCCCGACTTCGGCCGCCCGCACGCGAATCTGAAGAAATAGGTTCAAGCGCGCGGCTTTCCGCACACGTCGTCCTGGCGGAAGCCAGGACCCATAGCCGCCGCACGCGGTGATGAGCGGGACGGCCGCCCCAGCGTCGCGCAACAATGCGCAGTTGGGGTAATGGGTCCTGGCTTTCGCCAGGACGACCAGGAGGTGGAGTCTCGATTCAGGATATCGAACACGCGGTGGCATCGCGGGTTTGGCGCCGGGCGTATCGTTCTGCTGCCACCATGGTGTCAGCAGGATTGGCGTAGACAGGCCCCGAACGCAATCCGGGCACGGGGCAAGCACGAGATGCACGATCGCTCACCTGAGATCGCCCACCAGCGATCGAACCTGATCACATTCGTCCTCGGCCTTGGCGCATTCCTGATCCTGTTCGATGTGACCGCGGTCGTGGTCGCCATGCCGGGCATTGCCGGCGATCTCGGATTTGCCGTCGCCGGCTCCGCCTGGGTCATCGACGCCTACAGCCTGGCGCTCACCGGCGCGCTGTTGGCATCAGGCGCGCTCGCGGATCGCTTCGGTCGCCGGCGCGCGATGCTGGGCGGCAACATCGTGTTTCTGCTGGCGTCGATTGGTTGCGGCGCGGCGACCAGTGCTCCGTTGCTGCTCGCCGCACGCGTGCTGCAAGGTATCGGTGCGGCCTTCCTGAGCACCGGTGCCATTGCATTGGTGGCCGGCGCATTCCCGCACCAGGGTCAGCGGGCGCGGGCCTTCGGTACCATCGGGATGATCTCGGGCGTCGCCATGGCTCTCGGCCCAACGCTGGGCGGCCTGCTCGCCGCCTGGTTCGGCTGGCGCTGGATCTTCTATGCCAACATCCCGTTTTGCCTGACGTTGGCCCTCGCCGTGCCGCGCGTCGTTGCCGAGACACGCGAGCCCGGCGGGCGCCCCCTCGATCCCTTGGGCAGCGTGCTGCTGACGCTGGCGCTGGGTCTCGCGATCGACGCACTCTTGAGACATGACGCGTCACCGATCGTCAGGGCTGCCGGCCTGGTCGGGAGCGCTGCGGCAGCACTCGGGTTCGTTTGGCAACAGTGGCGCAGCCTCAATCCGGTGCTCGACCCGCGTGTATTCGCGGCGACGTCGATGATCGGGGTCGGTGCCTCGTTGACCTCGATCCAGTTCGGTTACTGGGCGATATTGGTCTATCTGCCGCAGTTCCTGAGCGCGGGCTTGCATGTGAGCATGGAAGCGGCCGGCCTGATGTTGCTCGCCGCGACACTGCCGATGCTGTTGGTCCCGCCGCTGGGTGGCCGCCTTGTCACCCGATGGGGCTGGCGGCGCTTCTCCGCTGTCGCCTTTGGCGTCGTCGCATCGGGCAACGTGCTGCTGGTGATCGCTGCGCTCTCCACCGCAGCTGCGATGCGCAGCATCGCAACGCTGGCCGGCATGCTGACGATCGGTGTTGGCGCAGCGTTGGCCAACCCGCAATTGGGAAGCGTCGCCCTGGCCCTCGCGCCGCCTGCGCAGGCCGGCATGACGTCCGCAATGACGATGATCGTCCGTCAGGCCGGTTTCGCCATCAGTATCGCCGCGTTGGGGGCAACGCTCGTGACGGCGGATGCGGCGTCAGCGTTTGCTGCTCCGTTCGTCCTCGCAGCCATTGGCGCGGTCGCCGGTGTGGTCGCCGCGGCCACGCTGTTTCCCGCTGCGGAGACAGGAGCATCAGAAGGCGGCGCCGAGCGGCGTTAGGGGCATGCCACTCCTCTCGTCATTCCGGGCGCGCCACTTGGCGCGAGCCCCGGAACGACGAAACCTCTTCACGCCTCCCTTGCGTAACGCTTCAATTTCGCCTCCAGCACCGCGATCACCTGGTCGCGGACCGGATCGCGGGAGCCTTTCAGCCAGGCGGCGGCGAGCGGCAGCCGGCCGACGCTGCTGCCGCGTTTGAGCCTCAGGGGAATGAAACGCACACCCGGGATCGCCATCCGCGCGGTCCAGCGTGGCACGATGGCGACGCCGAGCCGCGCCGCGACCATGTTGACGATGGTCTGCTTCTCGTCAGCGATCTCCTGGATGCGCGGCGTCAGCCCGGCCTCGTCGAACAGCTTTGTCGTGAGATCGTGGCTGTGCGGCCGCGAGCGCCGCTCCGGCACGATCAAGGGCTGATCCGCGATATCGGGCAACGCGACCTGCTTGCGCCGCGCCAGCCTGTGCTTGTGCGACAGCGCCACCACGGCGGTCTCCTGCAACAGCGGAACGAACTCGATGCGCCGGTCGGGCCGCGTCGGCGGGCGCACGAAAGCAAGGTCGAGCGCGCCCGACAGCAGCTTTGGCAACAGCCGGATGGTCTTCTCCTCGAGCAGTTGCACGGCAAGCTCGGGATTGACGGCGCGGACATCGCGCAGCAGTGGCGGCAGCAGGCCGGCCGCGGCGCTGTCGATCGCGCCGATCCGGAAACGCCGCGCCATTGGCTTGCGCAGCCGCCGGCGAAAGCCGTCCTCGATCGCCTCGGCGCGGCCGAGCAGCGCCCGTCCCTCGCGCAGCAGGGTGGCTCCGCCTTCGGTCAACGACACCGCGCGCGTGGTGCGCGCGAACAGCCGCGCGCCGAGATCCTCTTCCAGGAGCTTGATGTGACGGCCGAGCGCCGACGGCATCATCTGCAAGCGTTGCGCGGCGCGGCCGAAATGCAGTTCCTCGGCGGCGGCCACGAAGCAGCGAAGCTGGTGCAGTTCCAAGATTGTCGTTCCCACTCTCTGGTGGTCATGGCCGGGCTTGTCCCGGCCATCCACGTCTTTCCTGGCGCTGCCAAGACGTGGATGCCCGGCACAAGGCCGGGCATGACGCCGGGTAAATCCGGAAACGATTATATCATTTTTTTGTATAAATGCGCGCGGGTTGAACCGAAAGGCCGCAGCCCTCTAGGCTTTTCGGTGGTGCGGCGAAACGCGCCGTCCCAACAACAAGACGAACCCCGGGGAAGAAGCCCATGGAAAGCCAGCTTGGCGCGCGCGTGTTGCGCAAGATCTCACTGCGCATCGTGCCGTTCATCATGCTGCTGTACTTCGTGGCCTTCATCGACCGCGTCAATATCGGCTTCGCCTCGCTGACCATGAACAAGGACATCGGCCTGTCGCCGACCGTCTATGGCTTCGGCGCCGGTATCTTCTTCTGGGGCTACTTCCTGTTCGAGGTGCCCTCCAACATCATCCTGCACAAGGTCGGCGCGCGGATCTGGATCGCGCGGGTGATGATCACCTGGGGCATCGTGTCGGCGGCGATGGCGCTGGTGCAGGGCGCCACCAGCTTCTACGTGCTGCGCTTCCTGCTCGGCGCCGCCGAAGCCGGCTTCTTCCCCGGCATCATTCTCTATCTGTCCTACTGGTTCCCGGCACGGCAGCGCGCGGCCGTCACCGCCCTGTTCATGGCCGCGGCGCCGCTCTCGACCGTGCTCGGCTCGCCGCTGTCGGGCGCGCTGCTCGAGATGGACGGCATGCTCGGCTTCAAGGGCTGGCAATGGCTGTTCGTGCTTGAGGCGGTACCGGCCGTGCTGCTCGGCTTCGTGGTGCTGGGCTTCCTCACCGACCGGCCGGAGCAGGCGAAATGGCTTGCCGACGACGAGCGCGCCTGGCTGGTCAAGACCATGAAGGCGGAGAATGACGGCAAGGCCGCGACCGCGAGCCACAGCATCTGGCGCGGGCTCGCCGATCCGCGCGTGCTGGCACTGGCGCTGGTCTATTTCGGCACCTCGGCCGGGCTCTATACGCTCGGTGTGTGGGCGCCGCAGATCATCAAGCAATTCGGCCTGTCGTCGCTCCAGGTCGGCTTCCTCAACGCGGTGCCGGCGACGGTCGCCGTGGTCGCCATGATCCTGTGGGCGCGGCATTCCGACCGCACCGGTGAGCGCACCTGGCACGTCGTGCTGGCCTGCCTGATGGCCGCGACAGGATTGGCGCTCGCGGGATTGTGGACCGGGCTGGTTGCCGTGATCGCGGCGCTGACGTTGGTCAATATCGGCATCTCCTCATCGAAGCCGCCGCTGTGGAGCATGCCAACCATGTTCCTGTCCGGCTCGGCCGCCGCGGCCGGCATCGCCACCATCAACTCGATCGGCAATCTCGGCGGCTTCGTCGGCCCTGCGATGATCGGCTGGATCAAGGAACGCACCGGCAGTTTCGAGGGCGGCCTCTACTTCGTCGCCGGCCTCCTGGTGCTCTCGGCCGTGCTCACGCTGCTGCTGTCACGCGCGCAAGGCGCGCCGGCCGCGGCCGAACCGCAACCCGATCCCCTGCGAACCCGCTAACCACTGATCCGGAGACAACCATGCGTACCCATTCCATCGCCGCCATTCCCGCCGACGGCATCGGCCCCGAAGTGATTTCCGCCGGCGTCCGTGTGCTGGAAGCACTGGCCAAGCGCTCCGGCGACATCAGCTTCAACGTCAAGACCTTCGACTGGGGTTCGGACTATTACAAGAAACACGGCGTGATGATGCCCGCCGACGGCCTCGCCGAGCTGAAGACATTCGACGCGATCTATTTCGGCGCGGTCGGCGCGCCCGACGTGCCGGACCACATCACGCTGTGGGGCCTGCGGCTGCCGATCTGCCAGGGTTTTGACCAATACGCCAATGTGCGGCCGACCAAGATCCTGCCCGGCGTCGCCTCGCCGCTGCGCAATGTCGGCGTCGGCGATCTCGACTGGGTGATCGTGCGCGAGAACTCCGAAGGCGAATATGCCGGGATGGGCGGCCGCGCGCATCGCGGCCTGCCCGAAGAGGTCGGCACCGAAGTCGCGGTCTTCACCCGGGTCGGCGTTACCAGGATCATGCGCTACGCGTTCCAACTCGCGCAGTCGCGGCCGCGCAAATTCCTCACCGTGGTGACCAAGTCGAACGCGCAGCGCCACGGCATGGTGATGTGGGACGAGATCGCCGCCGAAGTCGCCAAGGAGTTCCCCGACGTGACCTGGGACAAGATGCTGGTCGATGCCATGACGGTGCGGATGACGCTCAATCCGAAGAGCCTCGACACCATCGTCGCGACCAATCTGCACGCCGACATCCTGTCGGATCTCGCGGGCGCCCTGGCCGGCAGCCTCGGCGTGGCGCCGACCGGCAACATCGATCCGCAGCGCCGCTTCCCCTCGATGTTCGAGCCGATCCACGGCTCGGCCTTCGACATCACCGGCAAGGGCATCGCCAACCCGGTTGCCACTTTCTGGACTGGTGCGCAGATGCTGGAGCATCTCGGCGAGAAGGACGCCGCCGCGCGCCTGATGGCCGCGGTGGAAAAGGTCTGCGCGGCCGGCGTGCTGACGCCCGACGTCGGCGGCAAGGCGACGACCAAGGAAGTGACGGACGCGGTGATCGACGCGATCCATGGATCGAATGTGTGAGGACTGCGGTCTCACCGCGTAGAGCAGGGCGAGCACACTGTTCGGGCTCCCTCCCCCTTGCGGGGGAGGGCTGGGGAGAGGGGTGCCGCTTGCTCCGCTGCTGATTGAGAGAGTGAGTCCGCCTCTCGACTCGGAAGTTCGTTGATACAGTCGAACCGATGTTTCGCAATTCGCCCGGGGCCACCCCTCTCCCCGCCCTCTCCCGCAAGGGGAGAGGGAGCCTGACTGGCGTGCTCACCTCACCGAGGTAAGCCGGCATTTCACGACAGCACCGACGCTCCCGCCTCCGCGCAGTTCGTCAACCGCGCGGGCACGCCGACCGCGGTGCAGCCGGCAGGCACGTCCGAGGTCACCAGCGCGCCGGCGCCGATCTTGGCGAGGTCGCCGATGTTGAGATCTCCGATCACCGTGGCGCCGGCGCTGAGCAGCACGCCGTGGCCGATCGTCGGTGCGCGGCGCGGGGCGTCACGATGCCGCGAGATGGTGACGTTCTGCAAGATCGTGACCTCGTCGCCAATTGAGACCAGCGCGCCGATGATGAGGCCGGTGCCGTGATCGAGGAAAACGCCCGTTCCGATCCGCGCCGACGGATGAATGCTGATCTGCAACTGGTCCGCTGATGCGTTCTGCATCATCAGCGCGAGATCCGGGCGATCATGGCGCCACAGCCAGTTCGAGACCCGCCAGGCTTGCAGCGCGACATAGCCCTTGAAGTTCAGCAACGGCGGCAGGAAGCCCGATATCGCCGGATCGCGGCGCACGATCGCGGCAAGATCACTCGCCGCGGCCTCGATCAGCACGGGCTCGGCCACATAGGCCTCACGTGCCGCCCGCACGAATTGTACGCGATCGGCGTCCGCGTCGGCGATGCGCCGGCCGATCAGGAAGGCGATGGCGCCGCCGAGATCGCCCTGATCGAGAATGAAGGCGGCCGATGCTTCGAGAAAGCGATCGGCGGCAACAGCAGCTGCCGCCTCGCGCCGGATCGCAAGCCAGAGATCGTCAGAACCCATCGTCGCGCCTGCCGTCATGATCCGCGCCTCTGCGTCCGCAAGGTCGACGATAGAGTGGGCATGACGCCGCCAAAATGCAAACCGCCCGCTTGCTCATCGCAAACGGGCGGCTCGGGGCCATCAGGTGTTATGGGGGCACATCGCCTGAAGGCTCAGTGCTGGCCTCGCGTGATCAACCTTGCGGCGGCTGGTCGTTCGGCGGGGTCGGACGGGTCTTGTGCTGCGCCATGAAGGCGTCGAACTCTTCCTTGTCCTTGGCATGACGTAGGCGGTCGAGGAAGTTCTTGAACTCGACCTGCTCTTCCTCGAGCCGGCGCAGCGTGTCCTGGCGGTACTCGTCGAAGGCGCGGTTGCCGCTGGAGGGCGTGCCGAAGCCGCCGAACGGGAAGCCGCGACGCTCCATGCGGTTCTTCATCCGCTCCATCTTGTACTGCATGCGCTCCATCTTGTTCTGCCAGCGATCCATGTCGTTGTGACTCCAACAGGCCATTTTTCTGCTCCCGAGGGTGAAAAAGAGAAAGGCGAGACCGATCGGCCACCAGATCATGAAGCCGAGGATGATCCCGGCGATCTTCAGCGGATGCCACGGCGCCCAGTACATCTGCGGGCGGTAGGGCTCTTCGACGGGACCGCGCCAGCGATCAGCATCTGCGGTGTAGGCCATTTCACTCTCCATCACGGCATCACGCCGTTGTGAATGTAAATAACATTTACATAGGTAGCCGATCCCCCGGGAAAGTCAAGCGGAGCGGATGACGCACCCCTCCAATTATTTTTGGAATTTTATTTCGCCTTGCCCCAGGGGCCGCCGCGATTCTGCTCGGCCGCCGCGGCTTCGGCCCGGCGCTCGGTGGGGAAGCCCAAGCCGCGCAGATAGATCAGCACCTCGGCCTCGAGCAGTTCCTCCGGCGACATCGGCAGCTTGCGGCGCGCGGCATCGCCGCGACCGAACAGCGAGGCGACGCCATGCGACATCGACCAGATGTGCAGCGCCATCATCATCGCCGGCGGACGCGGCATGCTGGGCGGTGCCAGAGCCGCAAGCCGTTCAGCAGCGGCGCGGATGATCGCAAAAGCGCGCTCGCTTGCCGCCATCAGGGTTGGATTCGCGTCTGGCGGCAGGCCGGATTCGAACATCGCAGAGTAGAACGCGGGCTCCTGGCGCGCGAAACTGAGATAGGCCCTGCCGACCCGCTCGAAAGCGGTGACGGTGTCGGGACGACCATCGTCCCAGGCCGCGGTCAGCAGCGCCTCGAACTGCTCGAAGCCGCGCTGCGCGATGCTGGCGATCAGTTCGTCACGGTCGCGGAAATGCCGGTAGGGCGCCGCGGGGCTGACGCCGGCCATGCGCGCGGCATCGGCGAACGTGAAGCCGGCCGGCCCCTTCTTCGAGATCAGGTCGAGGGCGGCCTGCAGCAACGCTTCCTTGAGATTGCCGTGATGATAGCCGCGCTCGCTGCGGCCTTGGTCCTTCTGCCAGCTCATGTGAATAAGGTTTACATGAGCCGGCAGGAAAGGTCACTAGCGGGGCAAGCGGCAGCCGATCAAGATTAACGGATCGCGGCCGCCGGATTCCGCGGGCGGCGGCGACCGCCCGGGGGACTACCGTCCCGGGATCGGCAGCACCGGCATGATCTCCACGGCTTCGCCCGGGAAGATCGCAAAATGCGGATGGTTCTCGAACAGCTTCGCGGCGGCCTCATGCGAGGGCGCGCGCACCACGGTGAAGCCGGTCATCAGATTGGCGATGTCGGTGGTGCCGCCGCTCCCGACCTTCTTGGTCTTGCCGAGCGGTCCGCCCATCTCGACGATCACGTCGTGGTGCTTCTCGACCCAGGCGCCCCAGGCGGCCATGCCCTGCTGCTCCCTGGCGCGACGTTCGGCCTCCGGCAGCGCGTTCCAGGCTGCCATCCGCGCGCCGTCTTTGCCGCCGCCGAGATAGACGGCGAGGAAGGTGTTGCTGCTCATCATGCGTCTCCGTTGTGGTTGTCGAATTGATCGTTCGCTGCACGGGGCGACGACGCCATGCGCGGCATCGCATCGTGAAGTTCAGCGCAGGGCCTTGCCCCAGCCGCCCTGCGGATGCTCGAAGCTCGCGGCCGCCTGCTGCACCTCCTCCGAGAAATCGGTCATCTCCTGCACCTGGCGGATCTCGATCATCTCGTTGGCGCTGGCCGGGCACTTGCTGGCCCATTCGATCGCCTCGGCGCGCGAGGCGACGTCGATCATCCAGAAGCCGCCGATCACCTCCTTGGCCTCGGTGAACGGCCCGTCGATCACGACGGGGACGCCGGTATCGAACTTGACGCGCGCGCCCGCCGCCGGCGGATGCAGACCCTCCAGCGTGATCAGCACGCCGGCGTCCTTCAGCGCCTGATTGTACCGCATCATCGCGGCGACCCGTTCCGGATCGAGCTCGAGCTTGGCCGGTGCGGACTCGTAGCCCTGCGGGATCATCAGCATCATGAAACGCATTGGTCGGATTTCCTTGTCCGTTGGATCACGCGCAATCCTCACCCTGGTCATTCCGGGAAGCCCGATCCGGCGCCGGCGCGGAAACCATGACTTGCCACGGCGGTCATGCATTCCGCGCTTGCCGTCCACGCGAGATCGCGGAACGACGTCGGGTATCATCTCTTCACCGCCTGCGCGCGCAAGCGTTCTTCCTGCTCGCGCAGCTCAGGTGTCAACGCCTCGCCGAAATCCTCAGCGGCAAACACCTGGCGGATTTCGATCTCGGAGCCGCCGTCGAACGGCGCGCGCTTCATCCAGTCGATCGCCTCATCGAGCGACTTGGTCTCGATCAGCCAGAAGCCGGCGACCAGATCGCCGCTGAGGCTGAACGGGCCACGTGACACGGAGCTCTGGCCGCCGGCATATTTGACGCGGGCGCCCTTGCTGGTCGGATGCAGCCCCTCGCCGGCCTGCATCACGCCGGCCTTGACCATCTCCTCGTTGAACTGGCCCATCGCGGCGAGCATCTCGGTGCTCGGCATCACGCCGGCCTCGGTATCGCTGTTCGCCTTCACGATCACCATGAACTTCATCGTCCTGCTCCGTTGTCTCTCTGCCGATCTCAGCACCGGCGCTCGGTTGAAAGACGATGGAGCTTGTGCGCCACCGACACGGTGATGGAAATTATTTCTGAAGTCATTGACGCATACCTCGCGCTAGTCATCGATCGCCTGATAGGCGAGCGTCCAGAAATCTGAAAACACCTGAGGCGGCTGCGGCGAGTCCAGCATGCGCTGGGTCAGCAGGATCCCGGTCATTTCCTCGCGCGGGTCGGAATACCAGGAGGTGCCGTAGCCGCCGTCCCAGCCGTAGCGGCCGGGCACCTGACAGAGATCGTCGCGCGCGGTGACCACCGACAGCCCGAACCCCCAGCCGCGCCCGGCACCGAGCAGGAATTCCGAGCCCTGCTTGTCGGACGGCGCGAGCTGGTCCGAGGTCATCAGCTCCACGGCAGGCCGCGACAGGATGCGCTCGGTGCCGAGCCGCCCGCCATTGAGCATCATCTGGGCAAACGCATTGAAGTCGTCGGCGGTCGACACCAGCCCGGCGCCGCCATTTTCGAACACCGGCGGCGCGGCATATTTGCAGCTCGCCGGCTCGTCGAACACCTTCAGTTTGCCGGTCGCGGCATCGCGCGTATAGCAGGTCGCGAGCCGCTTCAGCTTGTCCGGCGGCACGTGGAAGGCGGTGTCGGTCATGCCGAGCGGCGTGAAGATGCGCTCTTGCAGGAAGCCAGCGAACGACATTCCGGCGACCCGCGCGATCAGCACGCCGAGGATCTCCGACCCCGTGTTGTAGAGCCAGCGTTCGCCCGGCTGATAGGCCAGCGGCAGCGTACCGTAACGGCGCAGCAACTCGTCCGGCGGAAACGTCGGAAACACCGGACCGGGCGCGAAGCCGGCATCCGCAATCGCGATCTGGATCGGATGGCGCGCCGGAAACACCGGGATCATGCCGAGCCCGAGCCGGAAGGTGAGCAGGTCGCGCAACGTGATGGCGCGCTGCGCCGGCACCGTGTCGTCGATCCCGGATTCGATCGTGCGCAACACCTTGCGGTCGGCGAGTTCGGGCAACCAACGGTCGATGGGATCGTCGAGCCTGAGCCGGCATTCCTCGACCAGGATCATCGCGGCGACGGCCGTCACCGGCTTGGTCATCGATGCGATCCGGAAGATGGTATCACGCTGCATCGGCGGGCCGTCGAGCGCCATGCGGCCGAGGACATCGACATGGATCTCGCCGCGGCGGCTGACCAGCGCCACGACGCCCGGCACGTCGCCCGCACCAACATGGTGCGCCAGCACTTCGTGCATACGTCCGAGCCGCGCCCGCGACAGATTGCCGTTCTCGCTTAGTACAGACATATCCAAGCTTCCTTGTTGGGGCCCGCAGACACTGACGATCAGGCGGTCGCGCGACCGCGATCGCGACGAATGCCTTATCGCTCCTGTCTGACGAGCGCCCCGTCCTGATGCGACGGGCCGAAATAGACGTCGATGCGCGACACCTTGTCGCCGTCGAACGCGAAGAACTCGGTGTTGCGGAAGCTCTTGCCGTCGCGGGCAACGCAGCGATAGGTGACGAAAGCCTCGGGGCCGTCGACCATGATGCGCTCGATCTCGTGGCGGCCGATCCAGCCGCTGTCGCGCCAGCACTCGGCGAAATAGCGGGACTTGTCGATGTTCTCGCCATAGGGCGTCGAGAAGCGAAAATCCTCCGCGAACGCAGCCTCGACGCTCGCGCGATCATTGGCGAGATAGGCGGCGAAGAGCTTGCGGATGATCTCCGCCCTGTTGCCAGTTGCAGCCATGTCGTCTCCACACAGGTCACCCGGGCCACTGGAGCGACCAGCGCTCCAGAACCCGGGCCTCAGGCAGATGACGAATGGAACGGCCCGAACGCGACATCGGGCTGAAAATATTTTTCAGCCCGACCTGACTTCAGTTCCTTGTCAGGTCAGTTTTCCTTCGGGAACATGCCGAAATAGGGCTCGGCCGCCTCGAGGACGCGCGCGAAGGACGGCCGCGCCGTCAGCCGTTCAAGATAGGCCGCCAGATGCCGATGGTCCTCCCCGATCGGCTCGACCTTGTTGCCGTAGAACAGCGCCGGCGCGGCGGCACAATCCGCCAGCGAAAACTGCTCGCCCATCATCCAGCCGCCATGCACCAGTTGCCGGTCGAGAATCGCATAGGAGCTGCGAAGCTGCGTCCGTGCCTCGGCGACGCCATGCGGATCCTTGCTGCCCGCAGGTCGCAGCCGGTCGCCGACGATCTTCTGCAGCGGCAGATGGACATAGAGATCGAGGAAGCGGTCGCGCAGCCGGGTCTGTAGCGCGAGGTCCGGGTCCTCCGGAAGCAGCCTGACGGTGCCGGGATAATGCCGGTCGAGATATTCGATGACGATGCTCGATTCGGGCACGGTCTCGCCGCGCGTCTCGTCGCGGAGCACGGGAAAGCGTCCGATCGGCCACAGCGCGAGCAACGCCGCGCGCTCGGCGGGATCGCCGAGATTGACCATGTTCGGGGTGAACGGCGCGCCGTTCTCGTAAAGCGCGACCAGCGCCTTCCAGCAGAACGAGGACAGCGGATGGTAATGCAAGGTGAGCGACATCAGAACTCCATGGGCGAAACAGTGGCCGGAGGACGAACCGACGACCGCACCGCCGACATCACGCACGACAAATATTTCCGACTTGTGCGGAGCAGGTCGATCTCACGTCGCCGTCGCAGCGCAATCCAGCTTCGTCGATCACACGAATCGAATGAGTGATCGATCCACGACATCGGATGCGATATCAATCTTGGTAATGGACCTATCAAACTCGGTGAATACGCGCGCTCGAGATCATCCGCACCAGACGAAAATTCTCAGAGATTTTCGTCCGTATGACTACGGTGAACGTCGCATCGGACTATGAATGATAGCGTGCATATCAAAAAAATTGCTTCGCAAGTTGAGATAGATGGAATCGCCGTCGAACGCGTTATGCAGTTCGTGCCACGCGCGCGCGACGCGCAGGCTTTACCGATGCTAAACGGCTCGCTGCAACCTTTCCGTGAGTTGCCGCGATCGACTTTTCCCATCCCGTTTCTTTTGAACCTTCACGGAGCCCTGATGTTTACGTTCAGCAACAAGGCCAACATCGAGAATGCGTTGGCGCAAGCCGCAGCGATCGGCAAGTCGCAGGCGGTGATCGAGTTCAAGCTCGACGGCACCATCGTCACCGCCAACGAGAACTTCCTGAACGCGATGGGCTACGCGCTCGACGAGATCAGGGGCAAGCACCACAGCATGTTCGTCGATCCTGCCATGCGCGACAGCCACGATTATCGCGCGTTCTGGGCGAGCCTCAATCGCGGCGAACACCAGGCCGCGCAATACAAGCGCATCGCCAAGGGCGGCCGCGAGATCTGGATCCAGGCCTCCTACAACCCGATCACGGACAAGAACGGCAAGCCGGTCGGCGTCATCAAATTCGCCACCGACATCACCGCGCAGAAGATCCACAGCATGGAAGATTCCGGCAAGATCGCCGCCATCAACCGCGCGCAAGCGGTGATCGAGTTCAACATGGACGGCACCATCGTCACCGCCAACGAGAACTTCCTCGGCGCGATGGGCTACGCGCTCGCCGAGATTCAAGGCAAGCATCACAGCATGTTCATGCCGCCGGCCGATCGCGACAGCGCAGGCTATCGCGAGTTCTGGGCGCGGCTGAACCGCGGCGAGTTCGAGTCCGGCGAATTCAAGCGGCACGCCAAGGGCGGCCGCGAGATCTGGATCCTCGCCAGCTACAACCCGATCCTCGACGAACGCGGCAAGCCGTTCAAGGTCGTCAAGTTCGCGACCGACGTCACCCAGCAGAAGCTCAAGGCCGCCGACAATGACGGCCAGATCGACGCGATCGGCAAGTCGCAGGCGGTGATCGAGTTCAACATGGACGGCACGATCCGCAATGCGAACCCGAACTTCCTTGCCGCGATGGGCTATACGCTGGCCGAGATCCAGGGCCGGCATCACAGCATGTTCGTCGAGCCGGTCGAGGCGAGTTCGTCGGCGTACCGCGAGTTCTGGGGCGCGCTGAACCGCGGCGAGTTCCAGGCGGCCGAATACAAGCGCATCGCCAAGGGCGGTCGCGAGATCTGGATCCAGGCCTCCTACAACCCGATCCTCGATCTCAACGGCAAGCCCTACAAGGTGGTGAAATACGCCACCGACATCACCGCGCAGGCGATCGGCCGCAAGAAGGCCGACAGCGCGCGCGGCCTGATCGAGGCGGTGGCCGCCGGCAGCGAGGAGATGAGCGCCTCGATCCGCGAGATCTCGGAGACCATGACCAAGTCGAAGCAGAATGCCGCGGTCGCCACCGGCCGCGTCGAGGCCGCCGACGGCGAGGCGCAGAGGCTCAATGCGGCGGCGCAGGCGATGAGCGGCATCGTCGAGATGATCTCGAGCATCACCGGGCAGATCAACCTGCTCGCGCTCAACGCCACGATCGAATCGGCGCGCGCGGGCGAGGCCGGCCGCGGCTTCGCGGTGGTCGCCTCCGAGGTCAAGAGCCTCGCCAACCAGGCCAAGCAGGCGACCGACACGATCTCCTCGGAAATCGACGCGCTGAACTCCATCGCCGCGGCGGTGGCGAGCTCGCTCTCCGAGATCAAGGCCGCGATTGCCGGCGTCAACGAATACATCACCTCCACCGCCGCCGCGGTCGAGGAGCAGAGCATCGTGACGCAGGACATGTCGACCAACATGCAGCGCGCCTCCGCCGAACTCGCGGCGTAGGCTGTGGTGCGATCCTCGAAGGATGAGCGGCCCGGGCTGGTCGCCGCGCATCCTTCGAGACGCGCTACGCGCTCCTCAGGATGACGGGAAAATAGCATGCTGCCGGTTGTTGACACCTCTGCATAAAGGTCGCAGACGGTCGGGGCTTCTTGCCCGAAACCGATGGACCACCCGATGACCTCCTCCGCACAAAAAGTCGCACTCGTGACCGGCGCCGCGCGCGGCATCGGGCTGGCCGCGGCGAAACGCTTCCTCGCCGACGGCTGGCGCGTCGCGCTGCTCGACATCGAGGGGGAGTTGCTGAATGCCGCGGTCGCTGCGTTGAGGCAACCCGACACGACGCTGGCGCTGACCTGCGACGTGTCCGACGCCGATGGCGTGACCAAGGCGATGGCGACGATCACAAACCGCTTCGGCCGGCTCGACGCGCTGGTCAACAACGCCGGCACGGCGGTGTTCGCGCCGGTGCTGGAGACCTCGGACGCCGACTGGAGCCGGATCATGGCGGTCAATCTGACCGGCCCGTTCCTGTGCACCAAGGCGGCTGCGCCCCTGATGCGCGAACAAGGCGGCGGTGCGATCGTCAACATCACCTCGATCTCGGCGGTGCGCGCCTCGACGCTGCGCTCGGCCTACGGCACCAGCAAGGCCGGCCTCGCGCATCTCACCAAGCAGCTTGCGGTCGAACTCGCCTCGCTCGGCATCCGCGTCAACGGCGTGGCGCCCGGGCCGGTCGAGACCGCGATGGCCAAGGCGGTGCATACGCCGGAGATCCGCGCCGACTATCACGACGCGATCCCGCTCAACCGCTATGGGCTGGAGGAGGAGCTGGCTGAGGCGATCTTCTTCCTGTGCTCGGATCGCGCGAGCTACATCACCGGACAGATCCTCGCCGTCGACGGCGGCTTCGATGCCGCTGGCATCGGCCTGCCGACGCTGCGCGGCGAACGGCGGAACGGGTGAGCCCCCGCGGCGCAACGGGATTCATCAGCCGTTCACCGCCACCACGCGCCACGCCTTCCCCAACCGATCGACCCGCGTCAGCGACAGCGGACCGATTACGAAGCGCAGCGCATGCTCCGGCGCCAGTTCGAGCGCGATCGCGAGGATCGCGCGGATGGTGCCGGAATGCACGACGAGCACGACATCGCCGGGAGGCAGACGCGCAAGCCCAACTCGCGCGCGCGCAATCTGGTCCGCGAAGCTCTCGCCACCCGGCGGCCGGTTGATCCCCGGCGATTGCCAGAAGGCGCGATAGGCTTCCGCGCCGAGTTCTTGCTCGATCTCGCTGTGACGACGGCCGGTCCAGGTGCCAAAATCCTGTTCGCGGAAGGCATCGTCTTCGGTTGCCGTGAGGCCAAGCCGCGCCGCGGTCTCACGGGTCCGCCGCGCCGGGCTGCAAATTGTGCGAGCGCCGCTCGGCAGCCGCGCCTGCAACGCGGCGAATGTGGCGGCATCATCAAGGTCGGCCGGCGCATCGGGTGCGTGGATCACACCGCGCGGACCATCGACCGGCGCGTGGCGGATCAGCCAGAGATACGTTTCGCGGTCCATTCCTCGATCACCCCAATCGCGCCGCGAGCAGCACCAGGATCGCGCTCTCCACGACCTGCTCGGCGCCGCCGAGCACATCGCCGGTCTGGCCGCCGATCTGCCGCCTTGCCAATTGCATCATGATCACTGCGCTCGCGCCGGCCGCGATCGCCGCCAGCAGCGCGCTGCCGAGTGGCAGGGCCAGTACAGCGATCACGAGCGCGATGCCGGCCGCAACTGCGGCGATCGTGCCGTCAGGCCGGCCGGCATTGGCGGCGAGCCCGTCCTTGCGCGCGTAAGGCAGGCTGATCGCGATCCACGGCAGCACGCCGCGGCCGAGCGCATGCGCCGCGATCAGGCTCTGCACCACCAGGCCATCCGGAATCGCAGCGATCGCCGCCAGCTTGGCCGCAAAGCTCACCACCAGCGCCAGCGCGCCATAGGTGCCGAGCCGGCTGTCGCGCATGATCTCGAGCTTGGCCGCGACGTCGCGGCCGCCGCCGAACCCATCGGCGACATCGGCGAGCCCGTCCTCATGCAGCGCGCCGGTGAGCAGCGCAGCCCCGCCGAGCGCGAGCGCCGCCGCGGCGAGGTCCGGCACGCCGCTCGCCCGGAGCAGCAGGCAGAACAGGCCGACCGCGGCCCCGATCCCGGCACCGACCAGCGGGAACAGCCGCTGCGCCCGCGCAAAGCTCTCCGGCCGCGCCCCGTCCGGATGCGGCATCGGCAGCCGGGTCAGGAAGGCCGTGGCAATCCTGAGATCGTCGAGCCATTGATTCATGGTGAAGGCCTCGAAATTGCACTGGATCATGATGCGTTTCCACGGAATCGCATCATGATCTCAACTCCTTGTTTGAGCATGATCTTTTCGGAAAACCGGCTTTCCACTTTTCCGGATCATGCTCTAAAGCGCGATGAGTTCGCGCTTCAGCTTCTTGTTTGAGCATGATGCTTTCGGAAAATCGCTTCTCAGTTTTCCCGATCATGCTTTAGCTTGCGGCCCGCTCGACGAGGGAATCGCATGCAGTTCAATACACTAGACGACATTCGCAGCTTCTGTCGCGAGCTGCCCGCGGGTGACGAGGCGGCGGCGACGGCGGCAAGCGTGCGCCAGCAGAACCTGACCAAGCCGCCCGGCAGTCTCGGCCGGCTGGAAGAGGTGACGATCTGGCTGGCGCGCTGGCAGCGGCGCGAAATCCCGCGGCTCGATCAGGTCACGATCGCGGTGTTCGCCGGCAATCACGGCATTGCCGAGCGCGGCGTCTCCGCCTACCCGTCCGAGGTCACCGCGCAGATGGTGGCGAACTTCGCCGCCGGCGGTGCTGCGATCAACCAGATCGCCAGGCTTGCCGGCGCCGAGCTGCGCGTCGAGCCGCTCGAGCTCGCGCGACCGACCCGCGATTTCACGATGGCGCCGGCGATGGATGGCGCCGACTTCCTGGTCGCGCTCGACACCGGCTGGCGCGCGGTGCCGGCGCAATGCGACCTGCTGGTGGTCGGCGAGATGGGCATCGCCAACACCACGGTGGCCGCCACACTGTGCGCGGCATTGATGGGCGGGCGCGGCGCGCGCTGGGCGGGCCGCGGCACCGGCGTCGATGATGCCGGCCTGCTGCGCAAGCGCACCACGATCGATACCGCGCTCAAGATGCATCGCAACCTGCTCGACGATCCCCTCGCCGTCGCGGTGGCGCTCGGCGGCCGCGAACTCGCGGCGATCTTCGGCGCCGTGCTGGCGGCGCGCGCCAGATCGATCCCGGTGCTGCTCGACGGTTTTGTCGCGACCTCGGCGGTGCTGCCGCTGGCAAGGCTTGCCCCCGATGGCCTCGCGCATTGCCGCGCCGGCCACGTGTCGGCTGAGCTCGGCCATCGCGAATTGCTGCGCGACCTCGCCCTCGCCCCGCTGCTCGATCTCGAAATGCGGCTCGGCGAAGCCTCCGGCGCCGGCGTCGCGATCCTGCTGCTGCGCGCCGCGCTGGCCTGCCACGGCGGCATGGCGACCTTTGCCGAGGCCGGCGTATCCGGCGCGGACTGAAGCCGGGAAGAGCCGCAAAAAGCCGGTGCATACCGGCCGCGTGGGCCTGCAATCTTCGCGTGCGCAGCATGACGTCCGCGCGGCGCTGGCTTAACCTTCGCGCCGGAGGGCGCCGGCCGGCGCCCGGCCATGCTGAAACCAGATACCGGGGAGAATCGCGTCATGTCGGGAGTTCTCATCAATCTGATCATTCAGATCATCAGCGGAGCCGTCGGCGGCAATGTCGCCGCGGGAGCGGCCAAGAACATCGATCTTGGCACGCTCGGAAACACCATCGCGGGCGCCATCGGCGGCGGCGCGGGCGGACAGCTTCTCGGCATGCTGATCCCGCTGCTTGCCAATTCCGGTGCCACGCCTGACATCGGTAGCATCATCGGACAGGTCGCCGGCGGCGGCGTTGCCGGCGCGGTGCTCACCGCGATCGTCGGCGCACTCAAGAACCGGACCGCCTGAACCGATCCGTACTGGCGAAGGGGCATCGGTCTTGACGATGCCCCATTCCGGCGCGAGCCTTGCGGCTTCGGATGCGGCGGTCCTCGACCGCATCGGCGGCAGGGATGGCGCTCATGAAAACACTTGTCGCAGCGGCAGCTCTCTGCGCAACGGTGAGCTGCGCGCAGGCCGACGTTCGCATTCTCGCCAGCCCCGGCGGACAGGTCGGCCCGTTCATCGACCTGTTCGACAAGGTGCGCGAGTCCGGCGAGCGCGTGGTGATCGACGGGCCGTGCCTGTCGGCCTGCACCCTGGTGCTCTCGATGGTGCCGGGCGATCGCATCTGCGTGACCCGGCGCGCGGTGCTCGGTTTTCATGCGGCGCGCTCGATCGACCGGCGCGGCCGCACCTATGCCGAGCCGGAAGCCTCCGAGGCGGTGCTCGAAGCCTACCCGGCCCCGGTGCGCGGCTGGATCATCCGCCGCGGCGGGTTGACCTCGCGCCTGCTGCTGCTGCGCGGCCGCGAGCTCGCCGCGATCTACCCGCGGTGCAGGTGAGCCGGCACCCATCGAGCGCAGTAACTCCCGATCGGTCGCGACACGCTTGCAAGCGGCCAGGTCAGAAACCGGTTCGGTGCCGCAAATGTCATCCGATAGGCCGGCCGCTCCCAAATCGCCGTCACGCTCGACCACGGAACCGCCCCCAGGTTGGACACGACGTCAAATCCGTCATCGTGAAACGCTCACGCGGCCTGACCGGACGACATCCTGCGACATTTTCCGACCGTGTTGCGACGATGCGCGATCCACATCGCGGCGATCGGACGGGGCCGAAGCAGAACCACGATGCAGGCGACATCGAACGCCCATCCGCGTTCACCGCTGCATTCCAGTTGGTTCTGATCGTCGTCATCTTTGACATCAGTTTCTGATGTTGTTAAGTCTCATGAACAACCAGATTGAATAGATGTCCCTGATACGTGATCAGAGGTTGCGTGTATTCCATGCGGTGGCTTTGAGAAAAAGCTTTACCGATGCTGGTCACGATCTCCATCTCACTCAACAAGCAATCTCGTTCCACATTCGCTCGATCGAGCAGGAACTCGACGTTCCGCTTTTCATCCGCAGCCATCATTCGGTGCAGTTGACCAAAGCAGGAGCGATCCTGTTTGCGCACGCAGAAAGAATTCTCGCCCTTTACGACGAAGCCTCGCGCGCGCTGGCGGAGCTTCGGGAAGAAAGCACGCGACGCCTGCGCATCGCCGCGACGAATTCCATCTCGAAGTATGCGATGCCTACCGCAATCCGGATCTTTCAGAGCAGACATCCCAAAGTTCAGGTCGTGCTTGAGATCGGGAACAGCACCCAGGTCATCGAATATCTCAATCAGGGCGCGGTCGACGCCGCGCTGGTCAGCGATGGCGTGCCCCTCTCTTCGAACTACCGCGTGACGCCGCTTTGGCGGGAGCAGATCGTATTCGTCGTCTCACCTGAGCATCCATGGGTATCCCGGGACGACCTTACGATCGATGACCTGTTGGCGACCCCCGTCATCATGCGGGAGAAGGGATCCGGAACGCGCGCGATCCTCGAGCGCGAGCTTGCTGCTCTGGGCTTGTCGTTCGACCGCCTGAAGATCGCTCTCATCGTAGGCAGCCCGGAGGCTGTCAAACAAGCGGCTCAAGCCGGCGTAGGTGTCGGCATCCTATCGACACTGCGCGCTCGCCACAGCCTCTCCTCAGACGATCTGATCCTGAAGAGAATCGACGGCTTCGACCTGACCCGCGACTTTTATGTCGTGAGACCGCAGAACGGATCCGCAGCCACCCTGCTCAACGAGTTCGTACCAATCGTCCAGGACGCCATAGCCTGACAGGGATGCGATCACCCTTCAGCTCGCGCGAGCCGCACAAGAATTATCGATAGGATCATCAGCTTCTTCTGTTGGAGATGACATCGAGAAGGCCTTACCAACGATGGAAACAGCGTTGGAGGCCGAAACTGATGTATGACGCCGTTCATCTCGCAACGTTCGAACAATATTGCCTCGTCGCCGCACTCTCGTTCATTGCAGCGATTGTCGGTGGCGTTGCCGGATACGGCACAGGGCTGATCCTTCCGCCCGTTCTCCTCCCGATCGTCGGATCGGAGGCCGTCGTCCCAATCATCAGCCTGTCTGCGCTCCTGACGAATGCAAGCCGGCTGATCGCCTTGAGGGACAAGTTTGATGTGCGAAATGCCATCATGCTGGCGAGCTGCGCGCTGCCGACCTGCATTGGGGGCGCTTACGTCTACACGACGCTCGGCGGAAAGACGGTGACGATCGTGATCGGCTTGGCGCTGATCGTCCTGGTCCCGCTGCGGCGGCTCGCAAGCAAGGCGCAATGGAGATTGACGACGCCGGGCGTAGCGGTAGCGGGAAGCGGATACGGGCTTCTGGTCGGAGCGACGTCGGGATCCGGCGTCGTCCTGCTTTCAATCCTTCTCGCGGCCGGTCTTCGCGGCTCTGCGGTGATCGCGACCGACGCCGGCATTTCGCTGTTTCTCGGGCTGGCGAAGACGGCCGTGTTTCAGACGGCGGGTGCGCTTCCGGCGTCTGCCTGGATCATGGCGATCCTGATCGGCTGTTGCGCAACGCCAGGCGCCTTCCTCGCAAAACGGCTGAGCGCCCATCTACCGATCCACGTCCACACCGACATTCTGGACGGGGTGGTCATCCTTGGCGGTGCATTGCTGATGATACAGGCGATGTGGTGACGGAAAACGAGGCGAGGAACTCATGGACCGCACGACGATCAAGCACAGCAAGGACGAGGCAAGATCGCGATCCGCGGCATGCACCCTCGCGCAGCTGATGGTCATCTATTTTCTGCTGCAGCTATTGGCGATAGCTGCAACGCGTCGGTTCGATCCCGACGCGGTGCAGTCCCTCTTGGCGTGGGACGGCATGACGCCGATTTCCCGTCCCGATCTATTCGATGGCGGCCCTGTCGATCCGGCTCGTCACATCTGCGCCGGGCAGTTCACCATCCAGGGGATGCCGAACTGATCGACGCACATGCCGAAGCCGTTCGAGAAGAAGGTCTTGCCGAACGGCATGGTGACCGCGCCGCCTTCGGACAGCGCCGTGAAGCGGCGCTCGGCCTCGGTGGGATCCTCGACCTGCAACGCGACGTGAAAGCCCTGCGGCTTCTGGAAATGGCCGGGCGGGGCATCCGAGGCCATAATGATCTCGCCGTCGATCGTGAGGCGGGCATGCATGACCTTGTCCTTCCAGCCCGGCGGGGTCTGCATTTCGGCATTGCCCTCGCCGTAGGGGAAGGTTTCCTCGATCCGCGCGCCGAGAACCTTTTCGTAGAATTTCAGCGCGGCGCCGCAATTGCCATCGTAGGAGAGATAGGGGTTGACCTGCATCGCTTGCTCCCTTGAACAGATTCTGGCTTGACACGTTTTCTTGACGCGAACCGATAACCACTTCACTCGAAAGCGCGTTATTTTTCGGTCAGCTTCTTCAGATTGGCGAGACCGACCTCGAAATCCCGGCCGATCATGTGGTCCAGGTTCATGAACACCTGCATCACCTTCGACATGAAGACGGCCGGACCATACATGGTCCATGTGACGCTGGTCGCATCTCCCTGCGGCAGCATTGTGAACTCCGCGGTGTTGTGGCCCTCGAACGGCTTCAGGAAATCCAGCTTGATGACGATCTTCGACGGCGCGGCGGATTGCAGGATTTCCATGCGGCCGGCGCCGACATTCTTGTTGCCCTCCCAGGCATAGGCCGCGCCCTGCCCGCGCTCGGTGCCGCTGTAGATGCGCCTCATGTCCGGGTCCCGGTTCTCGTAGGGCGACCAGACTGTCCACTGACGGAAATCGTCGATCAATCCAAAGATCCGTTCGGCCGGCGCGTTGATGCTGGTCGCACGCGTGACGCGGAACGTGCTCGGCTTGGTCGCCGCGAGGATGAGAATTACGGCAATCGCGATCGCAAGGATGATGGCGATGATGGCAATGGTCTCGAACATGATGGTCTCCGGAAGATGAATCGAACAACGAAAGCGTTTTCAAGCGAGCGCGTCAAACCAGACGCTTAGCGGCGGAACGGCAGCAGCGCACGCAGATTGCCGTCGCGCAGATAGAGCCCGCCCCACACCATCAGGCCGAGATAAAGCCCGAACAGCGTGTGGGAGAACAGCGGGCTGTCGATCCGCACATGCGATGCGATGGCGCCGCCGAGATAGCCGGTGAGCAGGATGGCACCGAGGATCGAGGTCGGCGGCACCGAGTAGAGCAGCGTGCAGACGATGGTGATGATGCCGAGGCTGCGCGCCAGCGTATCGCTCGCGCCCCAGCCCATCCTGTCCAAGGTCTCGGTGACGACCGGCAACGGCACCAGCTTGATCGCGCCGTCGAACAGCAGGAAGAGGACGACCACGCCGCTGATGACGCGGCCGGTGATCCGGGCGGACTTCGAGACTTCGGTGTCGACGATCGTCGGCATGGCAGGCTCCGTAACGCTTGGTGATGCTCTGTCATCAAGACGAACGGGGCGATGCGCGGCCGACAGATCGCAGGAAGAATTTTGAGAGTGGCGAATGCCGTGACCAGACTACCGGGGCCTCGTCGATGATCTCGCCCGGGGCTTACCCCTCTCCCCAACCCTCCCCCGCAAGGGGGGAGGGAGCCTGACCAGCGTGCTCACCTCACGCAATTGATTGGCGATGGCCCTGCGCGGGTGTGAGAGAAGCACCGGCGGAAGGGTTCCCTCCCCCCTTGCGGGGGAGGGTTAGGGAGAGGGGTATCACGCGGGCAGTCTCTCAGACCGGGCTTGAAAGACAGAAGCTGCGCGCCGCTACTTCGCCTTCGCATTGCGCGGCCTGCTGTCGCGCATCAGGCGGTCGATGTGCATGCGGATATGGGCGGCTTCCGCCGTGGTGTTGGCGAGCGCGATGGCGCGGTCGAAGGCGACACGGGCCTCCTCGTTGCGGCCGAGTTGCATCAGGAAGGCGCCGCGCACGCCGAAATAATGGAAATAGTTCGCCAGCCGCGGCGCCAGCGGCTCGATCATCTCGAGCGCGGCCTCGGGCCCCTGCACCTTGGAGACCGCAACCGCGCGGTTGAGCGTGATCACCGGCGACGGCTGCATGAGCTCGAGCGCGCCATAGAGCAGATCGATCTGGGTCCAGTCGGTATCCTCGGGCTTCTCCGCGCGGGCATGCAGCGCTGCGATCGCGGCCTGCACCTGATAGGGTCCGCTCTGGCGATGGCGCATGGCCTTATCGATCAGGGCGAGGCCCTCCGCGATCAGCTTCTGATTCCACAGGCTGCGATCCTGGTCGTCGAGCAGGATCACCTGGCCGTCCGCATCGAAGCGCGCGGCGGCGCGGGCGTGCTGCAACAACAACAGCGCGGTCAGCCCCATGATTTCCGGCTCGCTCTGGAACAGCCGCAGCAGCAGGCGGGCGAGCCTGATCGCCTCCTCGCACAGCGGCGAGCGGATCTCCGCGGTGTCGCCGCTCGCCGAATAACCCTCGTTGAAGATCAGGTAGATCATCGCGGCGACCGAGGCGAGCCGCTCGCTGCGCTCGACCGCGCCCGGCGTCTCGAACGGCACGTTGGCATCGGCGACGCGCGCCTTGGCCCGGGTGATGCGCTGCTCCATCGCGGCTTCCGAGACCAGGAAGGCGCGCGCGATCTGCTTGACCGTGAGGCCGGAGACGATGCGCAGCGCCAGCGCGATCTGCTGCGTCGCCGGCAGGTCCTTGTGGCAGCAGATGAACAACAGCCGCAGGATGTCGTCGCGGTAGTGCGAGCCGTCGAGCCGTTCGGCGATCTCCTCCTCGGCGTCATCGAGATCGGAGATCGACCGGTCGTCGTCCGGCAGCGCCTCCTGCTTCTTGCTGCGCCTGATATCGTCGATCGCGACATTGCGGCCGACCATGATCAGCCACGCCGCGGGATCGCGCGGCGGGCCGTTCTGCGGCCAGCTCTTCAGCGCGCGCAAGCAGGCGTTCTGGAAGGCCTCCTCGGCGGTATCGAGATTGCGGAAGTAGCGCAGCAGCGCGCCGACCGCCTGGGGACGCGCCGATGTCAGCGCGGCGTCGATCCAGGCGGTATCGGTCACGCTCACGGCTTTGCGCTCCCCGGCGTGAAGTGGCCGACCGGGCGGATCTCATAGGTGCCGCCGGGATTGGCCTCGCCGAGGTCGCGCGCGATGTCGAGCACCTCGTCGAGGTTCTTGGCATCGACCAGGTAGAAGCCGAGCAATTGTTCCTTGGTTTCGGCGAACGGGCCGTCGAGCACCAGCGGCGGGTTTTCCTTGCGCAGCGTGGTGGCGGCGGTGGTCGGCAACAGCCGGGCCACCGGTCCGAGCTTGCCCTCCCTGGCGAGCTTGTCCTGCACGACGGACAGTTTCTGCATGACCGAGGCGTCGTGTTCCTTGCTCCAGGAACCGACCAGGTCTTCGTCATGATAGCAGAGGATCGCGTACAGCATCGAAAAGGCATCTCCGTTCATTGCAAGAACGAACGATTATGCCCGCTGCCGACAGGCGGCGCGAAAAGAATTTTGAGCGGCGAGGCAGGTCCATCGCCGCGACGGCAATTGCTACCAGTAGACGCCGTAGCGGGCGGCAATCCGGCGCGCCTTGGCTTCGTCGCTCTCGCGGTGGCGGACGCCGCTGTTCTGCACCGGACGCGACCGCCGGGGCGTCGACGCCTGAACCTGCGAGGGGGCCGGCTGTGCCTCGGCCTGTGCCGGTGCAACGGCTGCTTGCGTTTGCGCTGGCGCATCCGCCGCCGCGAGCACGAGGCCGCGGTTCTGGCCGGCATCGGCGGTGACGGCGGAGGCAAGCACGAAAGCCGAGATCAGGATCAGTTTGCGCATGGAAGTTCTCCCCTGTTGATGGCAGGAGGTTAGGGCGCGGGCCAGGCTCGCTCTGTGACTTATATCACATTGATTTTGGAGGTATCTGGATGGGTAAGGGCGCGCTCGCGCTGCTGATCAATGGCGGCTCGGAAAACTGGTCGTCGGCGCGCTGGAAGGCGCGGTTCGACACGGTCTGCCCGGACCGACCCGTGGTGCTGCTGCCGGACCCGGCGCTGGACCCCGCCGAGGTGCACTATGCCGCGGTGTGGAAGCCGAAGCCGGGCGAACTCGCGGCGTTCGAGAACCTGCGCGTCATCTTCAACCTCGGCGCCGGCGTCGACGCGCTGATGGCCGACCGCTCGTTGCCCGACGTGCCGCTGGTGCGGGTCTCGGTGTCCGACCTCACCAGCCGCATGACCGAATATGTCGTGCTGCATGTGCTGATGCATCACCGCCAGGAGCTTTATCTGCGCGAGTCGCAGCGGCAGAAGCGCTGGGCGCCGGACTATCAATGGGCGGCCAATGCCATCACGGTCGGCGTGATGGGGCTCGGCACGCTCGGCGCGGCCTCGGCGCAGGCGCTCCGCGCGCTCGGCTTCCGCGTCGTCGGCTGGAGCCGCAGCGAGAAGCGGATCGACGGCATCGCCTGCTTCCATGGCACCGCGGGGCTCGACGCATTCCTGCGCGAGACCAACATCCTGGTCTGCCTGCTGCCGCTGACGCCGGACACCCGCCATGTGCTGAACCGCGATGCGTTCGCGAAACTGAACCGCGACAGCCCGCTCGGCGCGCCCGTGATCATCAATGCCGGCCGCGGCGGCTTGCAGAACGAGGCCGACATCCTGCGCGCGCTCGACGATGGCACGCTGGGCGCCGCCTCGCTCGACGTCTACGAGACCGAACCGTTGCCGCAGGACAGCCCGTTCTGGAGCCACCCGAAGGTGGTGCTGACCCCGCACAACGCCGCCGACACCGATGCCGACGAGATCTCGAAATACGTCGCGCAGCAAATCGCGCGCTTCGAGCAAGGTGGTGAGTTGGAGAACGTGGTCGACCGCAAGCGGGGGTATTAGGGCCTAACGGGGCGTGTCAAGGCAATGTCGTCGCGGGCAAGCGAAGCGCGACCCGGACCCATAACCACCGACGTTCGTGATCAAGAAAGCTGGGGCCCCGGCTTGCCGCAGCAACGACAAGCCGTGGTTATGGGTCCCGGCCTTCGCCGGGACGACAGGTGGAGAGGCCACGGCCTCAGCCCATCTCGGCAACCACCTCGGCGAGCCGGTCGTAGGCCGGCGCGACGCCCTTGTCGATGCCGGAGTTGAGATGGCCGTCACGCGCCTCCTTGGTGGGATGGCGGATCGTGGTGGTCAGCGTGGTGGTGCCGCCGGCCTCGACGAAGGTCGAGATGACGAGATACTCCTCGCTGGTGAAGCCCGGCATCGAGAAGGTTTCGCCGAACGCCAGCCGTTCCGGCCGCACCACCTCGCGATAGGTGCCGGTGAGTTCATGCTCGATGCCCTCGGACGAGCGGAACACGAACCGATAGGCGCCGCCGACCCGCAAATCGACTTCGCACACCGGCATCGTGAGCTGCTCGCAGCCAAGCCAGCGCACCAGATATTCCGGCCTGGTCATTGCATCGAACACGAAGCGCCGCGGCGCGTCGAACTGGCGCGTCATCGCGAATTCGAAATCCGACGGGGTGGTGATCTTCAGCGTCTTATCCACGCGTGCGTCCACGTTGCTTCTCCTTGGTTACACTGGTTTTACGCTTGCGCGGCGGGGCCTTCGCGGCCTCCTCCGCCTTCATCTCCTCGAGCAATCCGTCGAGGCGGTTGAAGCTCTCGTCCCAGAAGCGGCGGAAATTCCCGAGCCAGCCGTCGACCTGCTTGAACGAGTCGGGCGCGATCCGGCACGGCCGCCACTGCGCCTCGCGCCCGCGCGAGATCAGCCCGGCATGCTCCAGCACCTTCAGATGCTTGGAGATCGCCGGCAGGCTCATGTCGAACGGCTTCGCCAGTTCCATCACCGAGGTCTCCCCGAGCGCGAGCCGCGCCAGGATCGCGCGCCGGGTCGGATCGGCCAGCGCCGCGAAGGTCGAACTGAGGGGGTCCAGCGGCATGTACTTAGCTCATCGGTTAAATAACCTTTGGGTTAAGTAAGCCCGAACACGCGCCGCGTCAACGGCCAATTTCGGCCGCTAACGCAGCCGTGCGCGAACTACGATGTGCGCGCGAAGGTGACGTGGGTGGCGTTCGGGCTCGCGACGTGTGAGACGACAGCGTAGCCGAGCGCGGGCAGATCGAGGCCGGCGAACAGATTCTCGCCGGCGCCGAGCAACACCGGCGACAGCGCCAGTTGCAATTCGTCGAGCAGGCGCGCTTGCAGGAACTGGCGCACCAGCGAGACGCCGCCGCCGACCCGGATGTCCTTGTCGCCGGCAACCGCACGCGCGCGATCGAGCGCGGCATGAATGCCATCGGTCACGAAATGGAACGTGGTGCCGCCTTCCATTTCGATGTCGGGCCGGGCGTGATGGGTCAGCACAAAGGTCGGCGTGTGATACGGCGGATTGGGGCCCCACCAGCCCTTCCAGGCATGATCGGGCCATGGCCCGCGGATCGGGCCGAACATGTTACGGCCCAGAATCCAGGCGCCGATATTTTCCATCGCTGTGCGCGCGATCTCGTCGTCGAGCCCGGTGCCGCCCCCCTCCTGGCCGAAGGTCTGGCGAAACGTCCGGGTCTGGAGGAACCAGCCGGGCAACACCATGCCGCCTTCGCCGAATGGATTTTCGCGGCTCTGACGCGGCGCCGCGCCAAATCCGTCGATCGAGATCGAAAACGCCGAAATCCTGACTTTTCCCATGATTTTCTGCTTCCGTGAGTGAGGGCAACTTACGGAAGACGGGCCGGAAAACCAGCGGCCGACATTTGCCGCCGAAGAAATTTGCCGCTTCTATTTGGCCCCGCACAGCACATCGAGGGCGCCCTTCACGATCGCCTCGAGCTCCTTGCGCGGCACGCGGGCGCGGGCGCGGATCGCGATGGTGTGGATGGTGGCGGAGGCAAGATGCGCCAGCGCCGCCGGGTCCGCGCCCTCGGGCAGCTCGCCGCGCTCCCTGGCATGGCGGAAGCAGATGCCGAACGCCTTGTCGAGTTCGGTCAGGCCCTCCAGCACCATGGTGCGGATGTCAGGATCCGACACCGCCTCCGACGCTGCCGTCATCACCGTGAAGCAGCCGCGCGGACCGGACTCGCCGGACAGATAGATGTCGAGCGCGATGCGATAGATGCGCGCCAGCCGCTCGCGCAGCGGCGCATCGGCGCGGAAGATGTCGGCCATCGCGGCGCGCGCGTCGTCGCGGTAGCGCTGATAGCTCTTGATGTAGAGCTCGCGCTTGTCGCCGAACGCGCCATAGAGGCTCGGCCGGTTCATGCCGGTCGCCGCGCTGAGATCATCGAGCGAGGTCGCGGCAAAGCCGTCGCGCCGGAACAGATCGAGCGCCTTGCCGAGCGCGACATCGGGCTCATAGGCGCGCGGCCGTCCGCGCCGCTTCGGTGCGACCGGCGTCGCGATTTTGGCAGCAGATGGCGGCTTGCTATTTTTTTGTACCATTTCGCACTAAATTCCTTGACGCCGGAAATATTATCCAAGACAGTACAAAAATCAACAACGGCCAGAGACCTGCGCCGGATATCTCACGGAGGCACCCATGGACCTGTATTTCTCTCCCCTCGCCTGCTCGATGGCGACGCGTGTCGCGCTCTATGAAGCCGGCCAGCCGGCCAATTACCTCGAGGTCGATCCGAAGACCAAGCAGGTGCGCAGCGACGGCTCCGACTTCAACAAGGTCAACCCGCTCGGTCTGGTGCCGACGCTGCGCACCGACGACGGCGTGGTGCTGACCGAGAACGCGGCGATCCTGCAATATGTCGCCGACCAGTTCCCGCGCGCCGGCCTCGGTACCGCGTCGAACGCCGAGCGTTCGAAGCTGCATCAATGGCTGTGCTTCATCGGCACCGAACTGCACAAAGGCCTGTTCCTGCCGCTGCTCGACAAGAAGGCGCCGCCGGAGGCCAAGGCCTATGCGCTGGAGAAGTACGTCTCGCGGCTCGACTATGTCGAGGACCACCTGAAGGGGCGTGACTACCTGCTCGACCATTTCAGCGTCGCCGACGCCTATCTGGTCACCGTCATCAACTGGACCATGGCGACGCCGCCGATCGAGCTTTCGAAATGGCCGGCGCTGAAGGCCTATTACGAGCGGCTGCGCGCACGTCCGTCGGTGGCGAAGGCGGTGGCGGAAGAGTTCGATCTCTACAAGGCCGAGATCGCGCGCCACAGAGCTGCGGCATAGGCACGCTGCGAGGTGAAGGCTCCAAGCGCGGGGCCGTCGCCCCTTCGAGGCTCGCTCCGCTCGCACCTCAGGGTGACGGAGCGAGACCTGCGCGCTTAACTCTAAACCACGCACTCAATTTCATCACCGTCATGCTGAGGCGCGAGCGGAGCGCGCCTCGAAGCACGACGGCCCGACTTTCGCCGCTAGAACGGCTCCTGCCCCAACCCCCGCACATCGGCCGGACGCGGGCCAGGCGCGGGCCAGTGGAAGCGGCGGTCCTTCTCAGAGATCGCGATGTCGTTGATCGAGGCCTCGCGGCGGCGCATCAGGCCGTGCTCGTCGAACTCCCATTGCTCGTTGCCGTAGGAGCGAAACCAGTTGCCGGCAGCATCGTGCCATTCGTACTGGAAGCGCACCGCGATGCGGTTGCCGTCGAACGCCCAGAGGTCCTTGATCAGCCGATAATCGAGTTCCTTCTCCCATTTGCGGGTCAGGAAGGCCGTGATCGCCTCGCGGCCCTGAAACACCTCGGAGCGGTTGCGCCAGCGGCTATCCTCGGTATAGGCGCCGGCAACCCGAACGGGGTCGCGCGAATTCCAGGCATCTTCCGCCATGCGCGCCTTCTGCGCGGCGGTCTCGCGGGTGAAAGGCGGCAGCGGCGGGCGTGACATCGGCGATCCCTCGCGGTTGTTTTGTCCCGAGTAAATCTAGCGCCGCGTCCCGCAGAGTCGATGGGGCGTTCGCTATCGTCCGATAGCTAACCCAGATCGGCCTTCATCAGCGCGCGGATGGTTTTGGGAATCGGCTGCGCGCGGCCGCCGCTGATGAAGGCGACGCGGACCTGGGCCTTCACGAGCACGTCATCGCCGCGTTTGACCTCCTGCGCCAGCATGATGGAGGCGCCCTTCACCGCGATCGGCCAGGTCACGACGTCGAGCACGTCGTCCATCCGCGCCGGCTTGAGAAAGTCGAGCGTCATCGAGCGCACGACGAAGGCGAAGCCGCCGGTCTCCGCCTCGGCTTCGTCGAACAGCGCCTGCTGCTCGGCGCCCATCAGGCGCAGATGATTGGTGCGGCCGCGCTCCATGAAGCGCAGATAATTGGCGTGATAGACGATGCCCGAAAAATCGGTGTCTTCGTAATAGACGCGGACCTGCATATGATGGCGGCCGTCGCGGATCTGGCCGTCGAGAATGGGTGAGGTCACTGGCAGCCCCCGATTGCGCAAAACTTCGGGTTCGTATTGCGCAAAATCGCAGGCCGGCGCAAGCGCGGTCAGGACACCACCGGTCCCTTGCCGCCGAGCGTGACCTGAACGATTTCGGGCGGCACGCCGAGCCGGAACGGCATGATGCTGCAACCGAGGCCACCGGAGACGACGACGTCGCATTTCAGCTTGATGTGGCCATAGGCGAGCCGCATGCCGTGCTTGACCGGCACCGCCGGCGACCAGCCGAGCAGCCGGATCTGGCCGCCATGGGTGTGGCCGGACAGTTGCAGCGCGACGCGCGACGGCACGCGGAGCGCGACGTCGGGCTCGTGCGCGAGCAGGATCACCGGCGCATCGTCGGTGACTTTTGCCAGCGTCGCGTTGAGATCGTCGACGCCGATCCGCGCGACATGGCGATAGCGCCGCGCCGCCATGAAGGCGAGCTGGTCGCCGAGGCCGGCGAGCCAGAACGGGCGGTTGTCCTTGGTAAGCCGCACCGCGTCGTTCTCGTAGACCGGAATGCCGGCGCGCTCCAGCGCACGGCGCGCGACCGGCACGCCCTGCCCTAGCCGCTGCACCGTCTTGTCTTCCCAATAGTCGTGATTGCCGAGCACGGCATGCACGCCGAGCGGCGCCTTCAGGCCCTTGAGCACCGCGGCCCATTCGGACGCCGGAATGAAACGCGTGACGTGGCGCAGTCCCGCGACATAGTCGCCGAGCAGCACGATGATGTCGGGGTTCAGCGCGTTGGTGCGCTCGACGATCTCGGCAATGCGATCGAGCGACATCCAGGGATCGCAGGCGTGGATGTCGGCGAGCGCCGCGATCTTGAGCGGAAAGTCCGCCGGCCATTGCCGCGGCGACAAGTCGTAGCGTGTCAGGGTCAGGCGGACGACCGGCTCGCTCAGGCCATAGGCCGCGGTCGAGGCGGTGGCGGCGGTCAATCCGCCGGCGGTGTACAGGAAATGACGACGTGAGATCATGGACGTGCGATCGGTGATGCCTGATCCATGATAGGCCCTTTGATTGGAGCGAAATTGGGCCGCGTTTGTGCAGACGGCCTGCAGACATTTCGCAATGGTTAGCGGGCAAGCTTACCGGTCGCGCGACGCGCTGCGTCAACACGACTTTTCACGTGTTCGGGAGCGCGTCTTGCTTGAGCATGATCTGCGGCGGAAAACCGCTCCGCGCTTCAATCTTCATCGCCATCGTTGCCGAACAGGCCGAACTGCGACGGATCGCGGTTCGGTTCGGCGAGGCCGAGATGGCGGAAAGCGTGCGTGGTCAGCAGGCGGCCGCGCGGCGTGCGTTGCAGATAACCGCACTGGATCAGATAGGGCTCGATGATGTCCTCGATCGCATCGCGCGGCTCGGACAGCGCCGCCGCCATGGTCTCGACGCCGACCGGGCCGCCGCCATAGTTCAGGGCGATGGTGGTGAGATAGCGACGATCCATCGCATCGAGCCCGGCGCTGTCGACCTCGAGCGCGCTCAGCGCCCGGTCGGCGATACCGCGATCGACGGAATCGGCGTCGGCTGCGGAGGCGAAGTCGCGCACCCGGCGCAGCAGGCGGCCGGCGATGCGCGGCGTGCCGCGGGCGCGGCGCGCGATCTCGTTGGCGCCGTCCGGGCTCATGCCGATGTTGAGCACGCGGGCGCCACGGGTGACGATCTTCTCCAGCTCTTCGATGGTGTAGAAATTGAGCCGCACCGGAATGCCGAAACGGTCGCGCAGCGGATTGGTGAGCAGGCCGGCGCGCGTCGTCGCGCCGACCAGGGTGAATTTCGACAGCTCGATCTTCACCGAGCGTGCCGCGGGACCTTCGCCGATGATCAGGTCGAGCTGGAAATCCTCCATCGCGGGATAGAGCACTTCTTCCACGGCCGGGCTCAGGCGATGGATCTCGTCGATGAACAGCACGTCGCGCTCTTCCAGATTGGTGAGCAGCGCCGCGAGATCGCCGGCCTTCGCGATCACCGGACCGGAGGTGGCACGGAAGCCGACGCCGAGTTCGCGCGCGACGATCTGCGCCAGCGTGGTCTTGCCGAGGCCGGGAGGTCCGACGAACAGCACGTGATCGAGCGCCTCGCCGCGCTTCTTGGCCGCCTCGATGAAGATCGAGAGATTCTTGCGCGCCTGGGCCTGGCCGACGAACTCCGTCAGCGACTGCGGACGCAGCGCGGTGTCACCAACATCGTCGGAGCGACGCTCGGGCGTGACCATGCGGGGCGGCGTACTCACTTCGACAATTCCTTCAGGCCCAGCCGGATCAGTTGCGCGGTCTCGGCCTTCTCACCGGCACTGCGTGAGGCGGCGGCGATGGCGGCGGCGGCCTGCGGCTGGCCGTAGCCGAGATTGACCAGCGCGGAGATCGCGTCCGTCACCGGGCGCGGCGCACGGTTGTTGTCGATCGCGCCGGAGAGCTGCACCACCGCGGGGTCGACATCGGCAAAGCCCGGCGCCTTGTCCTTCAATTCGCTGACGATGCGTTCGGCGACCTTCGGCCCGACGCCCGGGGTGCGGGCGACCGCCGCCTTGTCGCGCAACGCGATCGCGTTGGCGAGATCGGTCGGCGGCAGCGTGCCGAGCACCGCAAGCGCGACCTTGGCGCCGACGCCCTGCACGGTTTGCAACAGGCGAAACCATTCGCGCTCGTGATCGCTGCGGAAGCCGAACAGCTTGATCGCGTCCTCACGGACATAAGTCTCGATCGAGAGCACGGCCGCGCCGCCCGGCTGTGGCAACGCCTGCAACGTGCGGCTGGCGCAATGCACCTGATAACCGACGCCGCCGACGTCGAGGATCACATAGTCCTCGCCATAGGAATCGATCAGGCCCTTGAGCTTGCCGATCATGAGGGCAACCCGGATTCGGTAAGGGAGGCATTAGCGGAGGGGTTCCCTCCCCCCTTGCGGAGGAGGGTTAGGGAGAGGGGTACCACACGACGTGCTCTCTCAATTTTCATTTCGACGACAGGTAGCCGATTTTGCGCGGGGCAAGCGCTCATCGAACATCTCGCCCGGGGCTTACCCCTCTCCCCAACCCTCCCCCGCAAGGGGGGAGGGAGCCTGACAAGCGTGCTCACCTCACATTGCGCAGGCTTGCAACCGCCGATCATAGGTTTGCCACCTTCAGCCGGAGCGCGGCGCTCTGGCGGTGATGGGCGTGGGTGATCGCGATCGCGAGCGCGTCGGCGGCATCGGCGGACGGCGGCTCGGCCTTCGGCAGCAGGATCTTCAGCATCACCTGGATCTGGTTCTTCTCGGCGTGACCGGCACCGACCACGGTCTTCTTGACCTGGTTCGGCGCGTATTCGGCGACCGAAATACCGAACATTGCGGGCGCCAGCATGGCGACGCCGCGTGCCTGGCCGAGTTTCAGGGTCGCGACGCCGTCCTTGTTGACGAAGGTCTGCTCGACCGCGGCTTCCATCGGCTTGAAGTCGCCGAGCACGGCGGCAAGCCCCTCATGGATCGCCAGCAGCCGGCTCGCCAGCGGCAGATTGTCCGGCGGCTCGACCGAACCGCAGCCGACATAGACCAGACGGTTACCCTCGGTCTCGATCACGCCCCAGCCGGTGCGGCGGAGGCCCGGATCGATACCGATGATGCGGACGGGAGAGCGAATCGGCTGGGCTGTCATGCGGTAGTGATACCGCCTAGCCTGCGAGAACGAAACACAAACGGAAGACCATCCCCGCCTGTGTCGCGGTAGGCCTCGCTCATCATCCCGGCCTCGCTCGTCATCCCTCCGCGAAAGCGGGGGATCCAGTACGCCGCGGCCTATCGGCTCAAGCACTGCTGTCTCTGGAATACTGGATCGCCGGTCGAGCCGGGCGACGACAACAGAACAGGTGACTCAGCCGCCCATCTTGGCGATCAGCGCGTCCGACACCTCGAAATTGGCGAACACGTTCTGCACGTCGTCGTGTTCGTTGAGCAGGTCCATCAGCTTCAACAGCTTTTCGCCGGTCTCGTCGTCGACCGAGATGGTGTTCTGCGGCTTCCAGGTCAGCGCCGCCTTGCGCGGCTCGCCGAACTTGGCCTCCAGCGCCTTGGCCACTTCGCGGAAGGTGTCCTGCGAGGCATAGACCTCGTGGCTGGTCTCGCTGGAGACCACGTCGTCGGCGCCGGCCTCGATCGCGGCGTCCAGCATGGCGTCGTCGGAAGCGACCTTGGCGTCGTATTCGATGATGCCGGTGCGGTCGAACATGAAGGCGACCGAGCCGGTTTCGCCGAGATTACCGCCGGACTTGGTGAAGAACGAGCGGATGTCGGAGGCGGCGCGGTTGCGGTTGTCGGTCAGCGCCTCGACGATGACGGCGACACCGCCGGGGCCATAGCCCTCGTAGCGGATCTCGTCATAGTTCTCGCCCTCATTGCCGGCGGCCTTCTTGATCGCACGGTCGATATTGTCCTTGGGCATGTTCTCCGCGCGGGCCGCGACCACGGCGGCACGCAGCCGCGGGTTCATCGCCGGATCAGGGGTGCCGAGCTTGGCCGCCACGGTGATTTCGCGGGCCAGCTTGCCGAAAAGCTTCGACTTCTGGGCATCCTGCCGGCCCTTGCGGTGCATGATGTTCTTGAATTGGGAATGGCCGGCCATGCGACGTCTCTTCGAGGCTTAGGGTCTGAACGAGGGTGGAAAACGCGGCCTTATAGGCCCCTCACGGTCAAAATCAAAGGATCGGCGGGGCCCTCCGGCAAACGAATACTACCGCATGCCGGAATATGAGGCACTTGTTAACCATGACTTGCGAGGATCGCGCGTCCCGCCGCAACTTTCCAAGAGCCCCCCAATGGCGTTCGGTTTGTTTCGAAAGCAAGTGCCGGAGCCGGCTGCGCCTGCCGTCGGGCCGCAAGTTCCGGCCGCGGCTCCCGAAACCTCTGCCGAGGCTGATTCGGCCAAGGATTCGTCCAAGGAAATCCTCGAACTGCTGGAACTCGAGCTCGGCGCGATGATCCGGCAGCTCGAGCGTGCCGCGAGCTCGGTCGCCGACGGCGCCGAGGCGACGGCTGCCAAGCTCGCGACCATCCGTGCCCGCACCGACGCGCTGACCGGCCGCAGCAGCGACGCGCAGAGCACCGCGACGACGTTCTCCGAGGCCGCCGACCGCTTCACCCATTCCGCCGAAGGCATCGGCGCGCAGGTGCGCAGCGCCAGCCAGCTCGCCGACGACGCCGCGACCGCGGCGCGCGAGGCGACCGCCAATGTCGACCGCTTGCGCGAGTCCTCGGCCGCGATCGGCAATGTCGTCAATCTGATCGCGCAGATCGCGCGGCAGACCACGCTGCTGGCGCTCAACTCGACGATCGAGGCGGCGCGCGCCGGCGCCGCCGGCAAGGGCTTTGCGGTGGTCGCCACCGAGGTCAAGGCATTGGCGGTGCAGACCCAGAACGCGACCGAGGAGATCACCAGGAAGATCGAGGCGTTGCAGAAGGACGCCACCGGATCGGCGGATGCCGTCCACCGCATCTCGCAAGCGATCGAAAAGATTCGCCCGGTGTTCGAGAACGTCAACGGCGCAGTCGCCGAGCAGAACCAGATCACCGGCGAGATCGGCCAGAACGCGGCCTCCGCCTCCAGCTTCATCGTCTCGGTCGGCACCAGCGCCGGCGAGATCGACAGTGCGACCCGCGAAGCCGCCGCGCATGGCGACAGCGTCGCCACGGCCGGCAAGGCCGTTACCGGCTTCGCCCAGAAACTGAAAGCGCGCTGTGCGGTACTGTTGCGCCAGAACGAACGCGGCGATCCGCGCAGGAACGAGCGCCTGCCCTGCAGCCTCGGCATCGAGATCACGACCGCGCGCGGCATCGTCACCGCGCCGGTCTACGAGATCGCGATGGACGGCATCCTGATTGGCGGGCCCGACGTCGGGAAGCTGCCGGCCCATGAGACCTTGAGCGCGACCTTGCAGGATGTCGGCACGTGCCGGATCAGGATCGGCGAGCGCACCAAGGCAGGCAGCCAGGCCCGCTTCGAAGCGGCAAGCGCCGAGCTGCGCGAAAAGATCGAAGACCGGATGTGGGCGATTCACGAGGAGAACACCGAGTTCGTCACCCGCGCGATGGAGGCCGGTCACGCGCTGAGCAAGATCTTCGAGAACGGACTGGCAAGCGGCGCGATTGCGATCGCTGACATCTTCGATACCGACTATGTCGAGATCGCCGGCACCAACCCGGTGCAGCATCGGACCAGGATGCTGGACTGGGCGGAGCGCACGCTGCCGGCGTTCCAGGAGGCGTTCCTCGCCAAGGATCCGCGGATGGCGTTTTGCGTCGCGATCGACCAGAACGGCTATCTGCCGGTCCACAACAAGGTCTACTCGCAGCCGCAGCGGCCGGGTGACGTCGCCTTCAACACCGCCAACAGCCGCAACCGCCGCATCTTCAACGATGCAGCCGGCCTTGCCGCCGGCCGCAACCAGCGCGCTTATCTGATCCAGACCTATGCGCGCGACATGGGCAACGGCAACACCGTGATGATGCGCGAGATCGACGTGCCGATCCGGGTGCGCGGCCGGCACTGGGGCGGCTTCCGCACCGCCTACAAGCTCTGAGCGGGCACGCGTGCGCGCTCAGGCAAGACCGGCGGCGCGAATCACGTCTTAGTCTTGGGATGGGAATGCTGTGGCCGCACGACGGCCGCGGCGATGGAAGGATCCGCCAACATGTCGGCCGCGCAGCTCGCAGTGCTGGACACGTCATCGAACCGGACGCTGGCCGAACGGCTCGTTGACCAGCTTGCCGACCGCATCGGCGGCCTCGGCGTCGAACTCGCCGACATCGCCGGCAATGTCCAGGAAGTCGCCAACCGCGTCACCAACCAGTCGGAGCGATTCCATCATTTGCAGGCCACCGCCGAGACCATGGTCTCGGCCAATCACGACATCGCCAACGCATCGCAGGCAGTGCAATCGACCGCATCCGCCGCGGTCGGCCAGATCGCCGAGTCGCGCGACGTGGTCGAGACGGCGGTGGGCCACATCGCTGAACTCGTCGCGGCGGTCGGCCGGATCGAGACCCGGCTCGCCGCGGTCGGCTCCGCGTTGAGCCAGGTCGCCAAGGTCTCCGGCTCGATCGAGGCGATCGCCAAGCAGACCAATCTGCTGGCACTCAACGCCACCATCGAGGCGGCGCGCGCCGGCACCGCCGGCCGCGGTTTTGCGGTGGTCGCAAGCGAGGTGAAAAACCTCGCCGAGGCGACCCGCCAGGCGACGCATCAGATTTCCGACACCGTACGCGATCTCGACGGCCAGATCGGCAGCCTGATCGGCGAGAGCAGCGACGCCTCGCTGCGCGCCAGGAACGCCAGCCAAGGCGCCCGGCAGATCTCGGGCATCATCAGCCGCGTGCAGCAAGGCTTTTCATCGGTCGGCGCCGAGATCGGCAGCGTGGCGCGCGCCGCGACCTCCAATCTCGGGCATTGCGACAGCGTGATCGCGGAGCTGAACGAACTCGCCAAGGGCGTCGATCTGTCCTCGCGCGACCTCAAGCACGCCGACGCGCGGGTCGCGAAACTGCTCGAGCTCTCCGAAAGCCTGATCGTGACCATCGCCGACAGCGGCGTGGAGACCGGCGATACGCCGCTGATCCGCGTCGTGATCGAGACCGCGAAACGGATTTCCGAGCTGTTCGAGCAGGCCGTCGCGCATGGCGAGATCACGCTGGCGCAATTGATGGACGAGAACTATCGCGAGATCGCCGGCAGCAATCCGAAGCAATATCTGACCGACTATGTCGGCTTCACCGACCGCGTGCTGCCGGCGATCCAGGACCCGATCCAGAAGACCGACCCGCGCATCGTGTTCTGCGTCGCCTGGGCGCGCAGCGGCTATCTGCCGACCCACAATCCGAACTACCGGCTGCCGCAGGGGCCGGACCTGGTCTGGAACAACGCCAACTGCCGCAACCGCCGCCTGTTCAACGACCGCGCGGTGAGCAAAGTCGCGGCGAACACAAAACCGTTCCTGTTGCAGACTTATCGCCGCGACATGGGCGGCGGCAATTTCGTCTTGATGAAGGACCTGTCGTCGCCGATCACCGTGCGCGGCCGCCATTGGGGCGCGTTCCGGATGGGTTTTAGACAGGGTTGACTACTCGGGCAGCCCGGCGTCGCGCAGCGCCGCGCCGATCTGGTCACGCAGTTCGGCGCCGCGCACCGGAAACGCTTCGCTGACATGCGAGGTGCGGAAGCCCGGATGGATCCGCAACAGCCGCCCGATCGCCTTGCGCGCCTCGTCGGTCCGGCCGGCGCGGATCGCGTTGATGATGAAGGCGCCCAATGAATGCGCGTTGGTGTTGAAGCGCAGCGATCGCCGCGCGGCCTCGCAGCCCTCCTCGAAACGTCCCAGCCAGAAGTAGGCATGCGAGGTCCCGATCCAGGCGCTGATCCGCAGCGGATCGAGCGGGCTGAGCCGCATCATGTGCTCAAAGCTCCCGATCGCGCGTTCCGTATCGCCGCACATCAGCGCGACCCAGCCGCGCGAATACCAGGCGAAGCCGAGATTGGGATTGAGCGCGATCGCTTCCTCGACCATCGACGAGCCGAGGTCGTAATCGTGTCCGAGATAGGTCAGCACATGGCCCGCGGTCGACTGCACGAAGGCATCCTCCTCGCCGAGCCGCGAGGCCAGCCGCGCATGCCTGATCGCCTCGAGCCGCTCCGGGCCGTCGAGCGGTGAGCCGCTGGTGGCCTGCCGGGCCATCCAGCTCCACGCCAGGATCGCATGCGCCGCGGCGAACTGCGGATCGAGCGCAATCGCCTGCTTGAACAGCTCGTAGGCGTCGCTCAGCGATGCGCGCTGGTGAATCAGGGCCATGCCGCGCAGGTACAGGTCGTAGCTGTCGAGCTTTTCAGTCGGCTTGTGCCGTGCCCGCTCGAACTCGGCCTGCTCGAGCCTGGGCGCGATCAGGCCGACGACGCTCGAGGTCACCTTGTCTTGCAGACCGAAAATATCTTCGAGCTCGCCATCGAAGCGATCGGCCCAGATGTGGTTACCGGTCGCCGCCTCGATCAACTGACCGGTGATGCGGACCCGGTTGCCGGCCTTGCGCACGCTGCCTTCCAGCACGTAGCGGACGCCGAGCTCGCGGCCGACGCGCTTGATGTCGATCGCCTTGTTCTTGTAGGCAAAGCTCGAATTTCGCGCGATGACGAACAATGACTTGAACCGCGACAGCGCGGTGATGATCTCCTCCACCATGCCGTCGGCAAAGTAATCCTGCTCGCGATCCCCGCTCATGTTGTCGAACGGCAGCACCGCGATCGATGGCCGGTCCGGCAGCGCAAGCGGCTCGACTGGCACTGAGGGCAGCGTCGAGCGCTGCGAGCCGGGCTCACCGCCGATCCGGATCTGCCATACGCGCATCGGCTCGGCGATGTTTTTCAGCGACTGCGAGCCCATGTCGCCGAAGTCGATATCGACCTTGCCCCGGATTTGCCGATGGGCATCGTCCGAAATGCAAATTCCGCCGGGGTCGGCCATCCCCTCGAGCCGCGCCGCGATGTTGACGCCGTCGCCGAAGATATCGTCGCTGTCGATGATGATGTCGCCGACGTGAATGCCGATGCGGAATTCGATCCTGCGATCGGGTGGCACCGCGGCGTTGCGTTCGGTCATGCCCCGCTGCACCTCGATGGCGCAGCGCGCCGCGTCGACAGCGCTGGCGAACTCGACCAGCATCCCGTCGCCGGTGGTCTTGACGATGCGGCCCCGGCAGGCCGCGACGGTCGGATCGACCAGCGTCTGGCGGGCGCCCTTCAGGTCGCCAAGCGTCCGCTCCTCGTCGCGGCCCATCAGGCGGCTGTAGCCGGCAACATCCGCCGCCACCAAGGCCACCAAACGACGTTCGACGCGCTCGGACAACGCAATCTCCGGGAAGCAAAAATCAAAGGGGGTCGAAAATCACTGCCCCATCAAAATCACTGCCCATCAAAGCACGACAAGATGTCGCAGGCTAGCTCAGCCAGAACCCCGGCACCGCGGGCTCGAGCCGGCCGCCGGCGCGCACCGGCGCGACCTTGACCGCCAGCCCGGTCGCATCGTCGGTCTCGACCGCGATGCCGCTCAGCGTCGCGACGCCGCCGGCCGGTTCGAAGCGGCCGGACGGAATGCCGGTGAGGAAGCGCTGCAACGGCTCCTCCTTCTGCATGCCGATCACTGAATCATAATCGCCGGTCATGCCGGCATCGCTCATATAGGCGGTGCCGCCGGGCAGCACCTGATGATCGGCGGTCGGCACATGGGTATGGGTGCCGACCACGAGGCTGACGCGGCCGTCGCAGAAGAAGCCGACGCCCTGCTTCTCGCTGGTCGCCTCGGCGTGGAAATCGACCACGATGGCATCGGCGCCCTCGCGCAACGGGCAGGCCTCGAGCTCGCGGTCGATCGCGCTGAACGGATCGTTCGACGACGGCTCCATGAACACGCGGCCGATCGCATTGAGCACGAGCGCGCGCTTGCCGTTCTTGGTATCGACCAGCGTCGCGCCGCGGCCGGGCGAATGGCGCGGAAAATTCAACGGGCGGATCAGGCGCGGCGCGCGCTCGATGAAGACCAGCGCCTCCTTCTGATTCCAGGCATGGTTGCCGAGCGTGATCGCGTCCGCGCCAGCATCGAGCAGCTCCTGGTAGATCGCCTCGGTGATGCCGAAGCCGCCAGCGGAATTCTCGCCATTGACGACGACGAGATCGAGCGACCAGTCCCTGATCATGCCCGGAAGATGGTCTGTGATGGCGGTGCGGCCGGTCCTGCCGACGACGTCACCAACGAAGAGAATACGCAAGGCTAGCTACTCCGGAAATCGAACGTCTTGCGCTCCGTTAGCACATAATCGAGCGGGACGTCGTGCGACAGCGCCGGGATGGCCTTGGTTTCCTGTGCAGCAAAGGCGATCCCGGCCCCGATCACATGCTTGGCCTTGCGCAGATGCGCAAAGGTATAGTCGTAATAGCCGGCACCATAGCCGATGCGGTGGCCGAGCTTGTCGAACGCCGCGAGCGGCACCAGCATCACGTCGGGATGCACCTCGGCCGCGGCCGGCGACGGCTCGGGAATGCCGAGCGGGCCGAGCATCAGGCGGTCCTGCGGCGACCAGCTGCGGAAGGTCAGCGACTGGCCGCGCGCATTGATGCAGGGCAGCGCCAGCCGCGCGCCTTTGTCGGCCAGCTTCTTCATCAGTGGCGCCGGATCGAGCTCGCTGCGGATCGGCGCATAGCCGGAGATGATCATGCCTTGCGTGATCTCGAACGGGGCGCCGCGCCTGGCGAGCGCCTCGGCCGCCGCGGCGCGCTGCTCGTCGCTCAGCGCATCGCGCTTGGCGAGCGCGAGGGCCCGAAGTTCGGCCTTCGATGGAGATGCGTGCATGATCCATCTTCCGCTGTCATCGTCCGCCAAATGCGGACGAGCCGGCAATTCCAGAGACGCGAGCATTCGTTTGGCCAGGCCGCGGCGCACTGGATGCCCCACGTCGCAGGGCACGACACTGCCACACAATCAGACCGCCGCAGCGCGACGACAAGGCAACAGCAAAAACCAAGTGCGAAGCCGCAGAGGCCGTTGGAGCGCTCGATCCCGGAGTTCCCTACGAAAGTAGGTGGGCACCATATGTCCGGGTCCACGGACCCGGCCAGGGACAGTTCCCTAAAGGATCGATAAGGCCCCGGGGATATATGGCTCCTGACGCGCAACGCAGCTTCGCCGGGCCAATGTAGCGATCGTTGCCGCAATCCGCCAGCGGTACCTCGTCGTCCCGGCGAAGGCCGGGACCCATAACCACCGCTGTTCATCGTTGCAGAGGGTACCAACTCGCGCCGCCCAAACTCGATGGGCCGCGGAGTATGGGTCCCGGCCTCCGCCGGGACGACAGTGGCTACCCGATCGCGATGCCGCCGCCGATGGTGCGGTTGAGCACCTGCGTGGTGCGCTCGATCCGTTCGGCCGCGGCGTTGAGCGCGTTGGAGACCGCGGTCTGGGTGGCGCGGGCGCGATCGGTGGCCGCGACGCGCGCATTGCGCAGTTGCTCGACCTCCTCCTCGAGGCTGCGGATGCGCGCGCTGGCATCGACCAGCTCGTCGCAGGCGGTGAGCGCCGCCATCACGGTGAGCCGCGCGTCGCCGATCTCACCGAACTTGCCGCGCAGCGATTCGACGCGCTGCTGGAGATTCTCCGCGAGCTTCAGCAGCCGCACCTCCTGGCCTTCCTCGCAGGCCATCCGGTATTGCCGGCCATTGATGGTGACGTTGATGTGGCTCATCTGCCCTCTCCGCCCGCGAGCACGGCACGGATCGTGCCGATCGCCGCGTCGAGCTTTTCCGCGATGTCACGATTGACGCGCTCGAGCTTGCGCGTCTTCACCAGCGATCCGTCGAGCTCGTCGGCGAGGCGCGAGCGATCGGCGCCGAGTGCCTGGATCCGGCTCGCCAATTCGTTCTCGTCGCGGTCGGCCTCGCGGCGGCGCTCCACCGAGCTCTCCAGCGCATCGAGCGCGGCCATCAGCCGCTTGGTCGCAGCATCGATATCGGCAAGCGGTGCCTCGGTATTGCCAGACCCGTTGGCGAGACGATCACTCATGACACGCGGCGTAAATCCCTGGGATAGCCCGTTTGAGATAGGCCCGCCGCACGGCAAAACTGGCGGTTCGGCAAGCGTTTACGGGACGAAATTTACGTGGCAAGCGAGCCCAGCGCAACGGCGGCGCAGAACTATGCACCGTTCAATGAAATTGGGCGATTTCGAGCAACTTTTCCCCGTTTTGGGGCGTTTCATCGCCTTGGACTTGCGGAATTGAGGTGCTAATCCACCCTCCAACCCGTAAGGCCACTCCACGCGCGTATCGCGGCTGCCCGCCCCGATGCGTCCAGCAATCAGCTCCTCATTCCAGGCGGACTTTTCATCATGACGCAGGTCGATCACACCCGTATGGCCAATGCGATCCGTGGCCTTGCCATGGACGCCGTCGAGAAGGCGAATTCCGGCCATCCCGGCCTGCCGATGGGCGCCGCCGACATCGCGACCGTCCTGTTCACGCAATTCCTGAAGTTCGATGCGGCCGACACGGCGTGGCCCGATCGCGATCGCTTCGTGCTGTCCGCCGGTCACGGCTCGATGCTGCTCTATGCCTTGCTGTACCTCACCGGCAACAAGGACATGACGCTCGACCAGATCAAGCATTTCCGCCAGCTCGGATCGCTGACGCCGGGACATCCGGAGAATTTCCACACCAAGGGCATCGAGACCACCACCGGTCCGCTCGGCCAGGGCATCGCGACCGCGGTCGGCATGGCGCTCGCCGAGAAGATGCTCGCCGCCGAGTTCGGCAAGAAGATCGTCAACCACCACACCTACGTGCTCGCCTCCGACGGCGACCTGATGGAAGGCATCTCGCAGGAAGCGATCGCGCTCGCCGGCGTCTGGCGGCTCAACAAGATGATCGTGCTGTACGACGACAACGGCATCTCGATCGACGGCCCGACCTCGATCGCCGATTCCGTCGACCAGGTGAAGCGCTTCAAGTCCGCTGGCTGGGCCGCGGAATTGATCGACGGCCATGATCCGCAGGCGATCGCGGCTGCAATCACCCGCGCGCAGAAGTCCAACAAGCCTTCGCTGATCGCCTGCAAGACCACGATCGGCTTCGGGGCACCCACCCGGGCCGGCACCGCCAAGGCGCATGGTGAAGCGCTCGGCGCCGCTGAGCTCAAGGGCGCCAAGGAGAAGCTCGGCATCTCGCTGGAGCCGTTCTCGGTGCCCGACGACGTGCTGAAGGCCTGGCGCGAGGCGGGTGCCCGCGGCGCCGCCGAGCACAAGGCCTGGGACGAGCAGTTCAGCCAGCTCGGCAACCGCAAGCGCGCCGAGTTCGAACGCCGCATCCGTCACGAGCGGCCGCAGGCGCTCGCCAAGGGGCTGCGCGCCTTCAAGAAGGGGCTCTTGGAAAATCCGCTCAACATCGCGACCCGCAAATCGTCGGAAGCTGCGATCGAGGTGATCGCGGCGGCGATGCCGATGGAATTCGTCGCCGGCTCCGCCGACCTCACCGGCTCCAACAACAACAAGGCGAAGTCGGCGACCGCATTCGGCGCCAAGACGCCGAAGGGCCGCTTCATCCATTACGGCATCCGCGAGCACGGCATGGCAGCGTGCCTCAACGGCCTCTTCCTGCATGGCGGCTTCGCGCCGAACGGCGCCACCTTCCTGGTGTTCACCGACTACGCGCGCGGCGCGATGCGGCTGTCGGCGCTGATGGGCACCGGCGTGGTTTACGTCATGACCCACGATTCGATCGGCCTCGGCGAGGACGGCCCGACGCACCAGCCGGTGGAGCATCTCTCCGCGCTGCGCGCAATGCCCAACATGCGCGTGTTCCGTCCGTGCGACGCGGTCGAGACCGCGGAGTGCTGGGAATTGGCGCTCAACCGCATCGACGGACCGACGGTGCTGGCGCTGACCCGCCAGAACCTGCCGCAGTTGCGTACGTCAGCGCCAAACGACAATCCGTGCAGCCACGGCGCCTACGAACTGGTCGCGGCGCAGGGTGACGCAAAAGTGTCATTGTTCGCGTCCGGTTCCGAGGTCCAGATCGCGGTCGAGGCACAGAAGCAGCTCGCCGGGCGCGGCATCCCGACGCGGGTGGTCTCGGTCCCGTCGCTGGAATTGCTGCTGGCGCAGCCTGCCGAGCGGCAAAACGCCATTATCGGCAAGGCTCCGGTCAAGATCGCGATCGAGGCTGCGGTGCGTTGGGGCTGGGACGCCGTGATCGGCCACGACGGCGATTTCATCGGCATGCACGGATTCGGCGCCAGCGCCCCGGCGAAGGACCTTTTCCCGCATTTCGGCATTACCGCCGAGGCTGTCGTTAACGCTGCCACGAAGCGCGCCTGACGCTGGCCTGACACCCGCCTGCCGAAGGTTGAGCTTGCCGCGAAAAAGGATTACCAAAGCTCCATCTTTTCCGTACGCGCCCGGCTGAACCGGGCGTTCCGCCGTAAAACCCTCGTGGGAGCCCTCCCGCGGGGCCGGCAGCAGCTATTAGAGGAGAGACGAGCCATGGCAGTCCGCGTCGCGATCAACGGGTTTGGGCGTATCGGCCGCAATGTGTTGCGCGCCATCGCCGAGTCCGGCCGCAAGGACATCGAGGTTGTCGGCATCAACGACCTCGGTCCGGTCGAGACCAATGCGCACCTGCTGCGCTTCGATTCCGTGCACGGCCGCTTCCCCGGCACCGTGACCGTGGACGGCGACTCGATCGACCTCGGTAGCGGCAAGATCAAGGTCTCGGCCGAACGCGATCCCTCCAAGCTGCCCTGGAAGGCGCTCGGCGTCGACGTCGCGCTGGAATGCACCGGCATCTTCACCGCCAAGGACAAGGCCTCCGCGCACCTGACCGCCGGCGCCAAGCGCGTGCTCGTCTCGGCGCCCGCCGACGGCGCGGACGCCACCATCGTCTACGGCGTCAACCACGACACGCTGACCAAGGATCACCTGGTGATCTCCAACGGTTCGTGCACCACCAACTGCCTGGCGCCGGTTGCCAAGGTCCTGAACGACACCGTCGGCATCGAGACCGGCTTCATGACCACGATCCACGCCTATACCGGCGACCAGCCGACGCTCGACACCCTGCACAAGGACCTCTATCGCGGCCGCGCGGCTGCGATGTCGATGATCCCGACCTCGACCGGCGCCGCCAAGGCGATTGGCCTGGTGCTGCCGGAGCTGAAGGGCAAGCTCGACGGCGTCTCGGTTCGCGTCCCCACGCCGAACGTGTCGGTCATCGACCTCAAGATCGTCGCCAAGCGCGAAACCAACGTCGCCGAGATCAACGAGGCGATGAAGCGCGCCGCCGAGCAGCAGCTCAAGGGCATCCTCGGCTACACCAACGCGCCGAACGTCTCGATCGACTTCAACCACGATCCGCACTCGTCCACCTTCCACATGGACCAGACCAAGGTGCAGAACGGCAATTTCGTGCGCGTGATGTCCTGGTACGACAATGAGTGGGGCTTCTCGAACCGCATGGCCGACACCGCCGTCGCGATCGGCAAGCTGATTTAAGCCCAGACTGCTCTTAACCAGGTGTCGACGCTTCCACCCTGGATCGGAATTCCCGGCGCGATCTTGCTTCTCGGCTTGATCGCGTACGGCATCCGCCAGGGCATGAAGGTTACGTCCCGGCAGGAAGGCGACCCGCCCCAACGCGATCCGCCGTAGTGCCGCAAGTCAGCGAGTGATCAGACATGGCCAGATTCCGCACCCTCGACGACGTCAACGTGAAGGGCAAGCGCGTGCTGCTGCGCGTCGACCTCAACGTCCCCATGGAGGGCGGCCGCGTCACCGACGCTACCCGGCTCGAGCGCGTTGCCCCCACCATCACCGAGATTTCCGACAAGGGCGGCAAGGTGATCCTGCTCGCCCATTTCGGCCGGCCCAAGGGCCGCGATGCCAAGGACTCGCTGAAGCCGGTCGCCGAAGCGCTGTCGAAGGTCATCAAGCGCCCGGTGGCCTTCGCCGAGGATTGCATCGGAGAGGCCGCGGCCAACGCGGTCGCGGCGCTCAAGGATGGCGACATCCTCTGCCTCGAGAACACCCGCTTCCACAAGGAAGAGGAAAAGAACGACGCCGGATTCGTCGCAGAGCTGGCAAAGCTCGGCGACATCTGGGTCAACGACGCCTTCTCCGCCGCGCACCGCGCCCACGCCTCGACCGAAGGCCTCGGCCACAAGCTGCCGGCCTATGCCGGCCGCACCATGCAGGCCGAGCTCGACGCGCTCGGCAAGGCGCTGGAAGCGCCGACCAAACCCGTCATCGCGATCATCGGCGGCGCCAAGGTCTCGACCAAGATCGACCTGCTGGAAAACCTCGTGACCAAGGTCGACGCGCTGGTGATCGGCGGCGGCATGGCCAACACCTTCCTGCACGCGCAGGGCATTCCGGTCGGCAAGTCGCTCGCCGAAAAGGACCTCGCCGCGACCGCGCTGCGGATCATGGAGAAGGCCAACGCGGCGAATTGCGCGATCATCCTTCCGGTCGACGCCGTGGTCGCCAGCCAGTTCGCCGCCAACGCGCCGTCGCATGCCTACGGCCTCGACGCGATCCCGGCCGACGGCATGATCCTCGACGTCGGCCCGCAATCGATCGCGCGGATCCATTCCGCGATCGACGACGCGGCGACGCTGGTCTGGAACGGGCCGCTCGGCGCCTTCGAATTGACGCCGTTCGACCGCGGCACCGTGGTGTCGGCCAAGCATGCCGCCGAGCGTACCAAGGCCAAGAAGCTGGTTTCGGTCGCCGGCGGCGGCGACACCGTCGCGGCGCTGAACCAGGCGGGCGTGGCGGGTGACTTTTCCTACGTCTCGACCGCGGGCGGCGCGTTTCTTGAATGGATGGAAGGCAAGCCGCTGCCGGGCGTCGAAGTTTTGAAGAACCGTTGATTTAGTTCGAATCCGAACGCGTAATACAGGGAGAAAATGGAATGGCTCGCATAACGTTGCGGCAACTGCTCGATCACGCGGCCGAGCACGATTACGGCGTACCCGCCTTCAACATCAACAACATGGAGCAGGCGCTGTCGATCATGGCCGCCGCCTCCGAGGTCGACGCCCCTGTCATCATCCAGGCCTCGCGCGGCGCGCGCTCCTATGCCAACGACGTCATGCTCAAGCACATGATGGACGCCGTCACCGAGATCTACCCGCAGATCCCGGTTTGCGTGCATCTCGACCACGGCAACGAGCCCGCCACCTGCATGACCGCGATCCAGGCCGGCTTCACCTCGGTCATGATGGACGGTTCGCTGAAGGCCGACGGCAAGACCCCCGGCGACTGGGACTACAATGTCGGCGTCACCAGGACCGTGACCGGCATGGCCCATCTCGGCGGCATCTCGGTGGAAGGCGAGCTCGGCGTGCTCGGTTCGCTCGAGACCGGCATGGGCGACAAGGAAGACGGCCACGGCGCCGAGGGCAAGCTGTCGCACGACCAGTTGCTGACCAATCCGGACGAAGCCGTGAAGTTCGTCAAGGAGACCAAGGTCGACGCGCTGGCGATCGCGATGGGCACCTCGCACGGTGCCTACAAATTCACCCGCAAGCCCGACGGCGACATCCTCGCCATGAACGTGATCGAGGAGATCCACCGCAAGCTGCCGAACACGCATCTGGTGATGCACGGCTCCTCGTCGGTGCCGCAGGAGTTGCAGGAGATCATCAACGCCAATGGCGGCAAGATGAAGCCGACCTGGGGCGTGCCGGTCGCCGAGATCCAGCGCGGCATCAAGAACGGCGTACGCAAGATCAACATCGACACCGACAACCGGATGGCGATGACCGGCCAGATCCGCAAGGTGCTGAAGGACAACCCGGAAGAGTTCGATCCGCGCAAATACCTGAAGCCCGCGATGGAAGCGATGACCAAGCTGTGCAAGCAGCGCCTGCAGGAGTTCAACACCGCGGGCCAGGCCAGCAAGATCAAGAAGGTCCTGACCACGGCCGAAATGGCCAAGCGCTACGCCAAGGGCGAGCTCGATCCCAAGGTCGCCTGACAACGGATCGCCCTCAATCATTAAGGCGGGACACCGGTTCTGACGCAGTTGGAAACGGTGTCCCGGGGCTTGATCGCCGGCTGCGACAAACACCTGCCGCGACGAACGTTTTCTAGGCAATTGCCCGAGAACCGCCTATTTTGGCTCGCAAAGGCAATGGCTCTGGAGGATGTTCCCCAATGAACCTCGCTGACCTCAACAAAGTTGCACTTGCCATGGTTACCCCGGGCAAGGGCCTTCTCGCCGCCGACGAATCCTCCGGCACCATCAAGAAGCGGTTCGACGCCATCAAGGTCGATTCGACCGAAGACAATCGCCGCGACTATCGCGAGATGTTGTTCCGCTCGCAGGAGGCGATGAGCAAGTACATCTCCGGCGTCATCCTCTACGACGAGACGATCTGGCAAAACGCCAAGGACGGCACGCCACTGGTCAAGCTGATCGAGCAGGCAGGCGCGATCCCCGGCATCAAGGTCGACGAAGGCACCCAGGCGCTGCCGAACTGCCCCGGCGAACTCGTCACTGTCGGCCTCGACAAGCTCGCCGAGCGGCTGAAGAAATATTACGACCGCGGAGCGCGCTTTGCGAAATGGCGCGCGGTGATCGATATCGGATCCGGCGCCGGCAGCCGCGGCATTCCCACCATGACCGCGATCCGCGTCAATGCCCACGCGCTGGCGCGCTACGCCGCGCTGTGCCAGGCCGCGCAGATCGTACCGATCGTCGAGCCGGAAGTGCTGATGGACGGCGATCACGACATCGACCGCTGCTATGAGGTGACGCAGCGGGTGCTGAACCGCACCTTCCAGGAATTGCGGGTGCAGCGGGTCGCGCTCGAAGGCATGATCCTGAAGCCGAACATGGCGATTTCCGGCAAGAAATGCCCCAAGCAGGCGCCGGTGCAGGAAGTCGCCGAGAAGACCATCCGCCTGCTCAAGAGCTGCGTGCCGGCCGCGGTGCCCGGCATCGCCTTCCTCTCCGGCGGGCAGAGCGACGAGGAAGCGACCGCGCATCTCGACGCCATGAACAAGATCGGTAATCTGCCGTGGAAGCTGACCTTCTCCTATGGCCGCGCGCTACAGGCCGCGCCGCAGCAGGCGTGGTCCGGCAAGCCCGACAATGTCCCCGCCGGCCAGCGCGCCTTCTCGCATCGCGCCCGGATGAACGGGCTGGCCAGCACCGGCAATTGGGAAGCCGGCCTCGAAAAACAGGCGGCATAGTTGGCCACCAAGCCCGTTCCACCGCGGCCGGCGCCGCGTCTCTATCTGGCGACGCCGCCGGTCGACGAGCCGGCGCAGCTCGCGGCCGCGCTGCCCGAATTGCTCGCCGCGGCCGACGTCGCGGCGGTTCTGGTGCGGCTGCGCGAGAGCGACCCGCGCAGCATGATCTCCACTGTCAAGGCGCTGGCGCCTGCGATCCAGAGCGCCGGCGCGGCGCTGCTGATCGACGGCCATCCTGACATCGTGGCCCGCGCCGGCGCCGATGGTGCGCATCTGGGCGGCATTGCCGCGATGGAAGAGGCAATGCCCTCGCTGAAGCCCGACCGCATCGTCGGCGTCGGCGGGCTCGCGACGCGCCACGATTCGATGGCCGCGGGCGAAGCCGGCGCCGACTACGTGCTGTTCGGCGAGCCCGACGCCAAGGGGCAGCGGCCTTCGCCTGAGGCGATCGCCGAGCGGCTGGAATGGTGGGACGAATTGTTCGAGCCGCCGTGCGTCGGGTTCGCGACCTCGCGCGAGGAGGCCGAGGCATTCGCGGCCGCCGGCGCCGATTTCGTGCTGGTCGGCGAGATCGTCTGGTCCGATCCGCGCGGCGCGAAGGCCGCCCTCGTCGAGATCGGCGAGGCGATCGCGCGGGCGCATGCCGGCACGTTCGGAACGGCCAAGGCCGAGGGATGACGCCGGAATGAAATGCCTGCGTCCGATAGGTGTTGCGCTCGGCTGCATGATGCTGGCGAGCGGCGCGGCCGCGCAGCTTTCGATCACGCCGCCGGCGCAGACGCCGCCGCCTGCGAAGAAGGAGGAAAAGCCGAAGCCGAAAGTGCATTCGCCGGTCGCGAAGAAGCCCACGCCGAAGCCTGCCGCGACGCCGAAGCCCGGCGCATCGGCGACCCCCGCTCCGACGCCGTCGCCGACCCCGGACGATCCCAATGTCGACCTCGTCTACGGCGCCTATCAGCGCGGCATGTACAAGACCGCATTCGACCTCGCGACGGTGCGCGCGCAGAACAACGATGCCAAGGCCATGACGATGCTGGGCGAGCTCTATGCCAACGGGCTCGGCGTCAAGCGCGACTATGCCAAGGCCGACGACTGGTACAAGCGCGCCTCCGATGCCGGCGACCGCGAGGCGATGTTCGCGCTGGCCATGATGAAGATCGCCGGCCGCGGCGGCACGGTGGACAAGGATGCCGCGGTCAAGCTTTTGGCCTCGGCCGCCAAGCTCGGCGAGCCCAAGGCGGCCTATAATCTGGCGCTGCTCTATCTCGATGGCCAGACCCTGCCGCAGGATCTCAAGCGCTCCGCCGAGCTGCTGCGGATGGCCGCGGACGCCGGCAGCCCCGAGGCGCAATACGCGCTCGCGACCTTTTACAAGGAAGGCACCGGCGTCCCGAAGGACCTCGAAAAGGCGGCGCGGCTGCTACAGGCGGCCTCGCTGGCCGACAATGTCGATGCCGAAGTCGAGTATGCCATCGCGCTCTACAACGGCTCCGGAACCCCGCGCAACGTCCCGGCGGCGATCGCGCTGCTGCGCAAGGCCGCCCGGCAGAACAGCCCGATCGCGCAAAACCGCCTCGCCCACGTGCTGGCGACCGGCGCCGGCGCTCCGGTCGACAAGGTCGAGGCGCTGAAATGGCACACCGTCGCCAAGACCGCCGGCAAGGGCGACCCCGAGCTCGACGACATCCTCGCCGATATGACCCCCGAGGACCGCGCCAAGGGCGAGGCAGCCGCGCGCAAATGGATCGGAAACAACGTCAAATGACGCCTTGACGGCGCCACTTCCAGAGGGCACCCAGTTCGAAGCCTAGGTGGCCGCGTTCCGTTCTCTTTTCGCCCGTCATCCTGAGGTGCGAGCGGAGCGAGCCTCGAAGGATGCACGGCCCCGGACCGGGCTGTCGATCCTTCGAGACGCGCTTCGCGCTCCTCAGGATGACGGGCTGAGATTTGCGCCCGCCGCCTTATCGACATTCACAATCTCTCGGTCACAAGCGTTCTCATCATGCTCTACTCCGCCCTCATCAATGTCATGGTCAAGGCCGCGCGCCGCGCCGGCCGCAGCCTCAAGCGCGACCTCGGCGAGATCGAACATCTCCAGGTCTCGCTGAAGGGACCGGCGAACTTCGTCTCGCTCGCCGACAAGCGCGCCGAGGAGATGCTCTACACCGACCTCGAAAAGGCTCGGCCCGGCTACGGGTTCCTCGGCGAGGAAGGCGGCAAGCGCGAGGGCTCGGACAAGAGTCACACCTGGATCGTCGATCCGCTCGACGGCACCACCAATTTCCTGCACGGCATCCCGCAATTCGCGATCTCGATCGGGTTGTTGCGCGAGGACACCGTGATCGCGGGCGTGATCTACAACCCCGCCAATGACGAGCTATACATCGCCGAGCGCGGCAAGGGCGCATTCCTCAACGACCAGCGGCTGCGCGTCGCCGGCCGCCGCCAGCTCAACGAATGCGTGGTCGCCTGCGGCCTGCCGCATATCGGCCGCGGCAACCACCAGCTCGCGCTACAGGAGATGGCAGCGCTGCAAAGCAAGGTCGCGGGCTTCCGCCGCTTCGGCGCCGCCTCGCTCGATCTCGCCTTCGTCGCCGCCGGCCGCTTCGACGGCTTCTGGGAACGCAATCTGCAACCCTGGGACCTTGCGGCCGGGCTGCTGATGGTGCGGGAAGCCGGCGGCACCGTCTCGGGCATCCAGGGCAATGACGATCCGCTGCAAACCGGCCACGTCGTCTGCGGCAACGAGACCGTGCACGGCGAGCTGATCAAGATCCTGAAGCCGCTCGGGCAGTAGCGCGGCGGCGCAGTCTAATCGTCGTCGTCCTCGGATTCGTCTCCTTCGGCCTCGACGTCGCGAAATTCGCCGCCGATGCTCAGGCCTTCGATGGCGGTCGCGCCCTTCACCTTGACCACCCGGCGCAGCGGGACCGAACTCTCGCTGCGCAACGCTTCCATCAAATGGTCCGAGTGGGTGACGATCCAGATATCGGCGCGGCGCGAGGCCTTGGCGATCAGCCGCGCCAACGGCGCCAGCAGCGATGGATGCAGGCTCGCCTCCGGCTCGTTCAGCACGATGAACGGTGGCAACCGGTAGCCCATGAACACGGCGAGCAGGCAGATATATTTCAGCGTGCCGTCGGATAGTTCGTGGGCCTTGAACGGGCGCGGCATGTCCGCGAGTTGCAGGTCGAACTCGCACCGGCCGTTTTCCACCCAGGCGCGGAGCTCCGCGTCCGGGAATGCATCCTCGATCGCGGCCTGCAACTCGGCGGCGTCCTGCCGGATGGCATAGAGCGTCGCCAGCGTCGCGGCCAGATCGCTGCCGTCGGCACTCAGCGACGGCGTCGTGACCGCGAGGCAGGGTTTCCGGATCGGTGACGCCTGATCGGTGCGGAAGTCGTGATAGAAGCGCCAGCCCAGCATCGCGTTTCTGATCTGGTCGATCTCGGGAGAGTTCTTGCCGTCGAAGAAGCCGGCCAGCACGGTTTCAGACGGCAGCAGCGCATCCTTGTGGCTTTCCCAGACGCCGCTCTCGTTGCGGATGCTGACCAGCGCGTTGGTCCTCTCCACCATCAGGACGTTCCGCTTGCCACTGATCATCTCGATCCGCTCGGACCTGATCATCGGCTCGCCGGCAAACGCCGCCTCGACCGGGCCGGGATATCCGAGCTCGATCGAATATCTGATGTCGTCGAATCGGGCGGCCAGCCGCAGTCGGGGATCATCGCCCCGCTTGCGCATGCCGGACCAGGAGACCGAATTCAATCCGCCCTCATCGGCGATGGTATGGGTGATCCGGCCCGCCGCCGCGTCCCGCAACAGCGACATCGACTTGTACAGATTGGATTTTCCGACGCCGTTCTCGCCGACGAACACCGACAGCGGATGGATGGGCAAGAAGAGCCGGCGAATGGAACGATAATTCGCGATCTCGATATCGGTCGGGCGCATCACCTGCTCTCGATCGGCCGATGCCTGCGCATTCCGTCACCGTGCCAAGGACAATCCGTTCGATCCGGGGATGCAGTCTGGATTGACGATGTGCCGAAAGCAAGCCGGTCCCGAGTCAATCAGGACCGGCCCCGATGTCAGTGGCCGCCCCTCGCCGGCGCGGGCGGGCCGTAGATCTCGGCCTTCTCCGCCGCCTGCTCGCGATCGCCGGCAAGCACGCGCTGCACGCTGACGAAGAACACCGGCACCAGCAGCAGCGCGAGGATGACGACGGCGATCATGCCGCCCATCACCGACGTGCCGAGCGCCTGCTGGCTGGCACCGCCGGCGCCGGTCGCGATCGCCATCGGCAGCACGCCGCAGACGAAGGCAAGGCCGGTCATCAGGATCGGACGGAACCGCAAGCTACACGCCTCGATCGTCGCCTCGACCAGCGGCTTACCCTGCGCGCGCAGATCCTTGGCGAACTCGATGATCAGGATCGCGTCCTTCGCGGCCAGACCGATGATGGTGATCAGACCGACCGTGAAATACACGTCGTTGGACAGTCCGCGCAGCGTCGCCGCCACCACGGCGCCGAAGATGCCGAGCGGAATGGTGAGCAGCACCGCGAGCGGAATGGTCCAGCTCTCATAGAGCGCGGCCAGCAACAGGAACACCACCAGCACCGACAGCGCGAGCAGGAACGGCGCCTGCGAGCCCGACAGCTTCTCCTGCAACGACTGGCCGGTCCATTCATAGCCGAAGCCGCGCGGCAGCTTGTCGGCAAGCCGCTCCATCTCCGCGATCGCGTCACCCGAGGTGAAGCCGGGCTTCGCCTCGCCGGAGATGCGCACCGCCGGATAATAGTTGAAGCCCGCGATCTGCGTCGGCCCCTTCGACCATTCGATGGTGGCGAAGGCCGAGAACGGCACCAATTGCCCGCGGCTGTTCTTGACATTGTAGTTCAGGATGTCGTCCGCGTTCATGCGGCTGGTCTTGTCGGCCTGCACGATGACGCGCTGCATGCGCCCGCGGTTCGGGAAGTCGTTGATGTAGTTCGAGCCGAGATTGGTCGAGATCGTGTTGTTGATGTCCTCGAACGTCAGACCAAATGCGCCGGCCTTCTCGCGGTCGATCATCAGATTGACCTGCGGCGCCGGCGGCAGGCCCTCGACATAGACCTTTTGCAGGATCGGGCTGGCATTGGCCTCCGCGATCAGGCGGTCGGAGGCGGCGATCAGCGCCGCATAGCCCTTCTGGCCACGATCCTGCAAGCGGAACGAGAAGCCCGAGGAGTTGCCGAGGTTGTCGATCGGCGGCGGTTGCAGCGCCGAGATCCTGGCGTCGCGGATCGACGACAGCTCGCGGTTGATGTCGGCGACGATCGCGGCGGCGGAATCCTTCGCGCCGCGCTCCGACCAGTCCTTCAGCGTGATGAAGGCCTGCGCAGTGTTCATGCCCTGGCCGAGGAAGCTGAAGCCGGTGAGGAAGGTGACGTTCTCGATGCCGGCGCGGGTCTTCAGGTACTTCTCGACCTGCTCGACGGCGGCTTCGGTACGCGCATAGGAGGATTCCGACGGCGTCTGCACGTCGGTCGTGATGAAGCCCTGGTCGTCGACCGGCAGGAAGCCGCCGGGCAGCCGCACGAAGCCGTAGGCGACGCCCGCGAACAGCACGAGATAGATCGCCATCAGCCGGCCGGTGCGCTTCAGGGAGCCCTGCACGGTGCGCGTATAGCCGGCGCGGCTGGTATCGAGCACGCGGTTGAACCAGCCGAACACGCCCTTTCGCGCATGGCCATGGCCCTTCTCGACCGGCTTGAGCAAGGTCGCGCACAGCGCCGGCGTCAGCGACAGCGCGAGCAGCGCCGAGAACGCGATCGCCGCCACCATGGTGACCGAGAACTGGCGATAGATGATGCCGACCGAGCCGGGGAAGAACGCCATCGGCACGAACACCGCCATCAGCACCAGCGTGATGCCGATGATCGCGCTGGTGATCTGCGACATCGCCTTCCGGGTCGCTTCCTTCGGCGGCAGGCCTTCCTCGGCCATGATGCGTTCGACGTTCTCGACCACGACGATGGCGTCGTCGACCAGGATGCCGACCGCGAGCACCATGCCGAACATGGTCAGCATGTTGATCGAGAAGCCGACCGCCATCAGGGTCGCGCAGGTGCCGAGCAACGCCACCGGGACCACGATGGTCGGAATGATGGTGTAGCGGATGTTCTGCAGGAACAGGAACATCACGATGAACACCAGCACCACCGCCTCGACCAGGGTCATCAGGACCTTCTCGATCGAGGCCTTCACCACCGGCGTGATGTTGTAGGGGATCTCATAGGAGATGTTGGCCGGGAAGAAGCGCGACAGCTCCTTCATCTTGGCTTCGACCGCGCTCGCGGTCGCCAGCGCATTGCCCTTCGGCGACAGCAGCACCGAGAGGCCGGCCGTCGGCTTGCCGTCGAGACGGGTGTTGAACTGGTAGCTGAGGCCGCCGATCTCGATCCGTGCGACGTCGCGCAGCCGGACCGTCGAGCCATCGGCATTGGCGCGCAGGATGATCGCGCCGAACTCGTCGGGCGAGGAGAGCTGGCCCTTGACCAGCACCTGCGCGGAGATCTTCTGGGTGTCCGTGCTCGGCTCGGCGCCGATGCTGCCGGAGGCGACCTGGGCGTTCTGCGCCGTGATCGCGCGGTTGACGTCGTCGGCCGACAGGCCGTAGCCGACCAGTTTGGCCGGATCGATCCAGATGCGCAGCGAACGTTCGGTCGAATACAGCGTGGCGCGGCCGACGCCGGGGATGCGGCGCACCTCGCCCAGCACGTTGCGGATCATGAAGTCGCCGAGGCCCACTTCATCCAGCGAACCGTCGGTCGAGTTCAGCGTGATGATCTGGAGCACGGCCGAGGACGCTTCCTCGACCAGGATGCCCTGCTGGATCACGGCGCGCGGCAGCCGCGCCTCGACGCGCTTGAGGCGGTTCTGCACCTCGACCGAGGCCTGGCTGGTGTCGGTGCCCGGCTTGAAGTTGGCGATGATCTCGACCTGGCCGAGCGAGTCGGAGGTCGATTCGAAGTTCAGGATGTTGGCGGCGCCATTGAGCTCCTCCTCGATCAACCGCGTCACGCTGTTGTAGAGGTTCTCCGGCGACGCGCCGGGATAGCTGGTCGAGATCGAGATCGAGGGCGGCGCGATGATCGGGTACTGCGCGACGGCGAGCAGCGGGATCGAGATCGCGCCGATCAGACAGATGAACAGCGCGACGACCCAGGCGAAGATCGGCCTGTCGATGAAGAAACTAGGCATCTCGGATCACCGCCGCGCGTGCGCGGTCTGTTGCGAATCCGGCTGTGCGGCAGCCGCGTCGGCCTCGTGCCAGGCCCGCGGCCGCACCTTGTCGCCGGCAGCGAATTTCTGGAACCCCTCGACGACGACCTTGTCGCCGGCCTTCAGGCCCTCGGTCACGAACCAGGTGCCGCCCTGCAACGAGCCGGTACGCACCGGCTGCACCGCGACGAGATTGTCGTCCTTGACGACGAACACCTCGCTGCCGCCGCCGCCATTGCGCTGGATCGCCTGCTGCGGCACGGCGATCGCGTCGGTGTCGATGCCCTGCTCGATCTGGACGCGGACATACATGCCCGGCAGCAGGACGCGCTTCGGATTCGGGAATTCACCGCGCAACGTGACCTGCCCGGTGTGGGCGTCGACCTTGGCGTCGGAGAACAGCAGCTTGCCCGGCAGGGCGTAGATCGAGCCGTCGTCGAGCACGAGGCGAACCTTCATCGCATCGGACTCGATGCGATCGAGATCGCCACTCTCGAAGTCGCGGCGAAGCTGGCTCAACTCGGTGACCGACTGCTGGAAGTCGGCGTAGATCGGGTCGAGCTGCTGGATGGTGGCAAGGCTCGCGGCGTCGTTCTGCACGACGAGCGCGCCTTCAGAGACCAGCGCGGCACCAATGGTGCCGTCGATCGGCGCGCGGATGGTGGCGTAATCCAGGTTGAGCTTTGCGCGCGCAACATCGGCCTCGCGGCCCTGCACGTCGGCCTCGGCTCCCTTCAGCGTCGCGATCGCCTTTTCGTTCTCGGCTTCCGGCGCCGCACGCTGGCTGGTCAGGGTGGCGATACGGCGGGCCTGCAACGAGGCCTGTTCGAGCACGGCCTTGGCGCGCGCCAACGCCGCCTCGGTCGACTGCACCTCGACCTCGAACGGACGCGGATCGATCTGATACAGCGGGTCGCCGACCTTCACCTCGCTGCCCTGATGGAACATGCGATTGACCACGATGCCGGAGACGCGCGGGCGTACCTCGGAGACGCGGGTCGGCGCGATGCGGCCCGGCAGCTCGCGCACCATCGCGCGTGCCTGCGGCTTCACGGTGACGACGCTGACGTCCGGCTCAGGCGCTTGCACGGCCGCGGTTGCGGAATTCGGCTCGTTACAGCCAGCAAGCAGTGGCGCCGTTACGGCCAGCATCAGAGCAATGCATGCCGATTGCGCGCGAAGACCAGACATCGAAGAAATCGCCCCCTGTAGGTTCAGACAAACCAACGGCGGTGTCACGACGACACCGCGCGTGTTGTTGCGGTGAAAATAAATCTCGCTTGCTGCGACGCAATGCGTTTGCCGGGCGGCTCATTGTCACACAAACCTATCGCACTGATATCGCGGCATGTTTTATCGACTCACCGGATTGTGAGCGGGTTCCATCGGAGGCTGCGGGAATGCGTTAACGAATACATGAGCGGGAACAGGGCAGTTCGGTGCGCATCCATGCGGCACATCGCATGACGAGCCCTTTGGCCCGAATCAGCCACCGCACCACCCGGCTCCTCGGCAAGGCATGCCGCCGCGGCGGCGCCTTGCGCTCGCAAGCGGGACCGGCCGCCGCCGCGGATGACGCGGCACCGAGCCCCGGAAGGCGGGATACGGCTGCGGCCAGTGCCGGATTCAGCCCAAGGTTCTGTCCACCGCCCTTGGATTCGGCTTTCCTCACTGCACCGCTGTGCCATATTGCGCACAGATGCGGCCTTCGCGAACGGATGACTAGGCAATGCCCACTACCCGCTCCGACATGGAGATCGAACTGAGCAAGCTGTCCTCGCCCCGGATCTTCCTGGTGCGGATGCTGGTCTTCCTGGTGCTCTGCGGGCTGGTCGGGGTCGTGCTGTACAAGCAGATCGTCACCGCATTCTTCGCCAATCCCGGGCTCAACGCCCTGATCGGCGCGGTGCTCCTGATCGGCGTCATCCTGGCGTTCCGCCAGGTGATCCGGCTCTATCCTGAAGTGGCCTGGGTCAACAATTTTCGCATCGCCGATCCCGGCCTTGCGATCGAGCGCCGTCCGACGCTGCTTGCTCCGATGGCAGCCATTCTCGGCGGCGAGCGCACCGGGCGGATGTCGATCACGCAGCAGACCATGCGGCATCTGCTGGATTCGATCGCGACCCGCCTGGATGAAGCCCGCGATATCTCGCGCTACATGACCGGCCTGCTCGTGTTCCTCGGCCTGCTCGGCACCTTCTGGGGCCTGATCGAGACGGTCGGCTCGGTCGGCAAGGTGATTGACGGGCTCAAGGTCGGCGGCGACGCCGGCGCGCTGTTCGATACGCTGAAGGAAGGGCTGGCCGCTCCGCTCGGCGGCATGGGCATCTCGTTCTCGTCGTCGCTGTTCGGCCTCGCCGGCTCGCTGATCCTCGGCTTCCTCGACCTGCAATCGAGCCAGGCCCAGAACCGCTTCTACACCGACCTCGAGGACTGGCTTGCCACCACGGTACGCGGCATTTCCGGCGATGAGACCGGCGCCTCCGGCGACATGCAGGGCGCGATCGATCGCCTCCGCACCACGCTCGAGGAAGGCAGCGGCGGCGGCCGCAACACCACGGCCGCGATGGCCAATCTGGCCGAGGCGATCCAGGGCCTGGTGGCGCATATGCGCACCGAGCAGCAGATGATCCGCGAATGGGCCGACGGCCAGGGCGAGCAGAACCGCGAGATCAAGCGGCTGCTCGAACGCCTCGCCCGCCAGCCCGAGAAGAGCTAGCCGGGGCGCACCAAGCCCAGGGAGACATTTCATGGCCCTCGCCCGCTCGCGCCGCAGCGAATCCGGCTTCAACTACTGGCCCGGCTTCGTCGACGCGCTGTCGACGCTGGTACTGTCGATCGTGTTCCTGCTTTCGGTGTTCCTCGTCGTGCAGTTCTTCCTGTCGCAGGAGGTCACCGGCAAGGACAAGGCGCTGGAGCAGCTCACCGCCAAGATCGCCCAGCTCAACGACTTACTGTCGCTGGAGAAGCTCTCCAAGCTGACGCTCGACGACCAGGTGTCGCAGCTACGCGCCGGCCTGGCTTCGGCCGAAGGCGAGCGCGACCGCATGAAGGGGCTCTATGAAGGGCTCGCCAATTCCGGCAACGACGCACAGGGCCGCGCTACCGAGCTCAACAAGGCGCTGGAATCCGAGAAGAGCGTGTCGTCGCGCGCGCTGGCGCAGATCGAGGTCTTGAACCAGCAGATCAGCGCGCTGCGCCGCCAGCTCGCTGCGCTCGAGGAGGCGCTCGATGCCTCCGAGAAGCGCGACAAGGAATCGCAGAACCGGATCGCCGATCTCGGCTCGCGCCTCAACGTGGCCCTGGCGCAGCGGGTGCAGGAGCTGTCGAAGTACCGCTCGGAATTCTTCGGCCGGCTGCGCGCCATCCTCGGCAACCGCCCCGATATCCGCGTCGTCGGCGACCGCTTCGTGTTCCAGTCCGAAGTGTTCTTCGACACCGGCCAGGCGACGCTGCTGCCGGAGGGCAAGACCGAACTCGATACCGTGGCGAGTGCGCTGGTCGATCTCGACAAGAAGATCCCGAGCGAGATCGGCTGGGTGCTGCGCGTCGACGGCCATACCGACGTTCGGCCGATCAACAGCCCGCTGTTCAAGTCGAACTGGGAATTGTCCTCGGCGCGCGCGATCTCGGTGGTGCAGTATCTGGTCTCGCTCGGCGTGCCGGCGCAGCGCCTGGTCGCCGCCGGCTTCGCCGAATTCCAGCCGCTCGACACCGCGCAGACCGAAGACGCCTACAAGCGCAACCGCCGCATCGAGCTGAAGCTGACGGAACGCTGATCGCGCCGTGGGGTTGGCGGTAACACACAAACCATCCGTCTCTCTCGTCATTCCGGGGCTCGCGAAGCGAGAGCCCGGAATCCATTTCACGACGGGTGATGCGGCCTGATGGGACTCCGGGTTCGTGCTTCGCACGCCCCGGAATGACGGAGGAAAAGACGCGTTCAGCGTCCGACCATCTGTTGCAGATGCTCCGGATAGCGCGCGCCCTGCACCTCGACCTCGGCCACCGCCTTGCCGATCTCGGCGAGATCCGCTGCGGTCAGTTCGACGCGCGCGGCGCCGATATTCTCCTCGAGTCGATTGAGCTTCGTGGTGCCCGGGATCGGCACGATCCACGGCTTCTGCGCAAGCAGCCAGGCCAGCGCGATCTGGGCCGCCGTCGCGCCCTTGCCGGCGGCGATCCGGCCGAGCTGATCGACCAGCGCCTGATTGGCGCGGCGGGCTTCCGGCGTGAAGCGCGGCACGAGGTTGCGGAAGTCGTCGCTCGCGAATGTGGTGCTGGCGCTGATCGCGCCGGTGAGAAAGCCGCGGCCGAGCGGGCTGTACGGCACGAAGCCGATGCCGAGCTCTTCCAACAGCGGCAGGATCTCCGCTTCCACCCCGCGCTCCCACAGCGAATATTCGCTCTGCAAGGCCGTGACTTTCTGCACGGCATGGGCGCGCCGAATGGTTTGCGCGCCGGCCTCCGACAGGCCGAAATGGCGGACCTTGCCGGCGGCAATCAGGTCCTTCACGGCGCCGGCGACGTCCTCGATCGGCACATTGGGATCGACGCGGTGCTGGTAGAACAGATCGATCACATCGATGTTCAGCCGCTTCAGCGAGGCGTCCGCGACCGCCTTGATGTGCTCGGGCCGGCTGTTCAGCGACCGGTGGCGCTCGGCCATGCTCCCGATGTCGAACCCGAACTTGGTCGCGATCACGACCTCGTTGCGCACCGGCGCCAGCGCCTCGCCGACCAGTTCCTCGTTGACATAGGGGCCATAGACCTCGGCGGTGTCGAAGAAGGTGATGCCGCGCTCGACCGCGCCGCGGAGCACCGCGATGCCCTGCGTCTTCTCGAGCGCCGGGCCGTAGGCGAAGCTCAGGCCCATGCAGCCGAGGCCGGTCGCCGAGACTTCGAGGTTGCCGTTGCCGAGTTTGCGTTTCTGCATGATGTCTCTCCGCGTCGATGACTGCAATTCGTCGCAGCGGGATTTAGGGCGTGCACCGACAGATCATTAGACGTAAAAATCGAGATGGACTTATGAGCAGGACTCATGAATGCCTCGGCATGACATCAACGACCTGATCGCCTTCCTCGCCGTCGCGCGCGAGCGCAGCTTCACCCGCGCCGCGGCGAGGCTCGGGGTGTCGCAATCGGCCCTCAGCCACACCATTCGTGCGCTCGAGGAGCGGCTCGGCGTGCGGCTCTTGACCCGCACCACGCGCAGCGTCGCGCCAACCGCGGCCGGCGAAAGGCTGCTGCACGGCGTCGGCCCGCGCTTCGAGGAGATCGAGGGCGAACTCGCCGCGCTGAGCGCCCTGCGCGACAAGCCCGCCGGGACCATCCGCATCAATGCCGGCGAGCACGCGGCCGAGACCATCCTGTGGCCGGCGCTGGCCGAATTCCTGCCGCGCTATCCCGACATCAAGGTGGAGGTGACGGTCGACAACGGGCTCGCGGACATCGTCGCGGAGCGCTTCGACGCCGGGGTTCGGCTCGGAGAACAGCTCGCCAAGGACATGATCGCGGTGCGGATCGGCCCGGATTTCCGCATGGTCGTAGTGGGTGCTCCCGCCTATTTCAGGCAGCGGGAGCGTCCGAAACGGCCGCAGGACCTGACGCAGCACGCCTGCATCAACATCCGTCTGCCGACCCTGGGCGGCATCTATGCCTGGGAGTTCGAGCGGCGCGGCCGTCCGCTCAAGGTCCGAGTCGACGGACAATTGGTGTTCAACAGCGCCGCATTGCGGATCAAGGCGGCGTTGGCCGGGCTGGGGCTTGCGTATGTCGCCGAGGATCAGGTGCGCGCGCCGCTCGCCAAAGGACAATTGATCCAGGTGCTCGACGATTGGTGCGTGCCGTTTCCCGGCTATCACCTCTACTACCCGAGCCGCCGCCAATCCGCGCCGGCCTTTGCGTTGCTGGTCGAAACGCTGCGCCTTCGGGGATGATCTCGCAACGGCCCCGCGCGACACCATTCGAGCACGCCCTCGTGATGGTCGGCGGGATTGCAGGACACGAAGAATTGCATCGCTGTCGGTGCGGACCTCTCGGAACGAGAGCCGTGCGGCTGACGTTGTGTTGACATGCATCTCGCGGGCCGGCGGATATCGTTGACCGTCGCGGCTGGGCATCCTGCTTCAGCCTGCCCGGGCCAGTTCGGATCTACACCATGCTCAAGACCACATTCGCCATCATCATCGCCGCCGGCATCGCGCTTACACCGGTGGCGCTTTTCGCGCAGAGCACCGGAGGCACGCAGCTGCCGCCACAGCCGGGCGCCCGCGCCGCGCCGTCGAACGGCGTCGGCGGCAGCGTGATTCCCAACCAAGCGAGCTCACGCCTTGCGCCATCGTCTGGCAGCAGCGCCGGCAGTGCGGCACCGGCAGCGCCGGGCTACTTCGGCAATTCCAACGGCTCAAGCGGCCGCTGAGCCAGGTATCTGTTTGCCGACAAACCGCGACCAATGAGCCGTGCTAGATCGCCGTGGCCGGCTGATCCGGCTCGGCCTCCGCGATCACGAATTTGAGCCCATAGGTCTTGCCGCGGCGCCAGACCACCTCGCAGGGGTAGCGTTTGGCGTGGTCGGCGAGCAGGGTCAGCGCGAGGCGATCCGTGACGTCGAATGCGACTTCGGTGGTGATCTTGGCGCCACCGGGCGAGATGTCGACCACGGCGCAAGCGCTCTCGGTGGCGCCATCATCGACCGTGATCCACGCCGCACGATTGTTGAGCTGACGCCGCGGCTCGCGACTGACCTTGGTCCGTGCTCCATTGCTCGCCATCGTCATCGCCCTTGAAGACATTGGTCATTGAAAAACTCGGAGACCGCGCAGGTCGATCGACGCGCCCGGCACACAATCGCACCGGCCACCATGCCGTCGCCCCCGTAAAGTCCGCCTTAGCGCGATCGCTTGAACTTTACCGGAATCTTGACGGAGCTTTTATCAAACCGGGATTCTACAAGTCCATCAGCGGGATACCGGTTACGCCGGCAGGCCTCCGCTTGACATGGAGACCGCACTGTTGGTGAAGTGGCGGCAGTGGCCTTGAGCCTGCCCCCCTGCAACAAGAGCGCTTCGAACCGCCTCTCCGTCCGGAAACGCCCCATGCTTCTCCCTCTCGCCGACGTGCCGCGCTGGTATGCCGAACGCAAGCCCGCTGACACGATCGCCATCAGCCACGGCGCCGATACGCTGACCTGGCATGAGCTCGAGCGCCGCGCCAATGCGCGGGCGCGGGCCTTCGCTGCCAAGGGCGTCAAGCCCGGCGACTTCGTCGCAATCGGGCTGCCCAACAGCAACGCATTCTTCGAGACCAGTTTCGCGGTGTGGAAATGCGGCGCGACGCCGACCTCGCTGTCGTGGCGGCTGCCGCGCGGCGAGGCCGCTGCGGTGCTCGATATCCTCAAACCCTCGCTGGTGGTCGGCGGCGAAGCTGACTGGAACGCGCCGAACTCGCTGCCGGTGAATTTCGTGCCGGAGGGATTCTCCGAGGAGCCGTTCGATGCGCCGGTTGCGCGCTACTGGAAGGCGATGACGAGCGGCGGCTCGACCGGACGGCCGAAGGTGATCCTCGATCACAACCCCGCCGTGATCGAAACCATGGCAGAGGCAACGCTGGGCATCGCGCGCGACACCTCGCTCCTCAACCCGGGGCCGCTCTATCACAACGCACCGTTCATTCTGTCGCATTTTGCACTGTTCGGCGGCGGCCAGCTCACCGGTATGATCAAGTTCGACGCCGAGGAGACGCTGCGGCTGATCGAGCGCGCGCGCGTGCAATGGGTCAACTTCGTGCCGACCATGATGCACCGGATCTGGGCGCTGCCCGAGGAGGTGCGCAACCGCTACGACGTCTCCAGCCTGCGGATCGTGTTTCACATGGCAGCCCCGATGCCGCCCTGGCTGAAGGAGAAATGGATCGAATGGCTCGGGCCGGAGCGGATCTGGGAGCTCTATGGCGGCACCGAGCGGCAGGGCGCCTGCGTGATCAACGGCGTCGAATGGATGGCGCACAAGGGCTCGGTTGGCAAGATCGGCGAGACCGCGCGCTTACGCATCATCGGCGAGGACGGCAACGACGTCGCGCCGGGCGAGACCGGCGAGATCTACTTCCTGCCCAATGACGGCGCCGGTTCGACCTATCACTATCTCGGCGCTGCGCCGAAGCGGCGGCCGGACGGCTGGGAATCACTCGGCGACATCGGACGTCTGGACGAGGAAGGCTATCTCTATCTCGGCGACCGGCTCGCCGACATGGTGCTGCGTGGCGGCGCCAACATCTATCCGGCCGAGGTCGAGGCCGCGGTCAGCGAACATCCCGAGGTGCGCTCCTGCGTCGTGGTCGGCTTGCCCGATCCGGAATTCGGCCAGCGCGTGCATGCGATCCTCGAACTCGCCGACGATGCCGACGCGCAGACAATCGCCGACGGCATGGGCGATTTCCTGAAAGACCGGTTGAGCCGCTACAAGCATCCGGAGAGTTTCGAGCGCGTCGGCGTCGCGCCGCGCGACGATTCCGGAAAGGTCCGCCGTACCATGCTGCGCGACGAGCGCGCCGCGTGGATCAAGGAGGATCGCGCCTTCCGCATCATGCCGGCGCGCGCATCGACGAAAAGCGAGTAGTCCATTTCATCTTGCGACAGGCAGGTCTGCACGCCACATGAGCTGTGCAGCCGGCCATGCAAGGTATATCATTCCATCTTCCCTGCCGGCATAACCTCGGACTAGCTTGAGGTTCCAGCGCCCTGCACGCCAGGAGATCCTGATGCCCGCCACCACCGAATGGAAAGTGCCACCGGCCTTTCAGCCTCGCCCCGAGGACTACCGCTTCGATCTCGATCGCGCGCTGAGGAGTGTGGTCGGACTGCATTCGATCATTCCACCCGACGCCTTCAGTGCCGAGACGCTCGGCACCGAGCGCGCCGGCAACGGCGTCCTGATCGACGACGGGCTGGTGCTGACGATCGGCTATCTGATCACCGAGGCGGCCACGGTATGGCTGCATCTCGGCGACGGCCGCGCGGTCGAGGGCCACGCACTCGGCTTCGATTTCGAATCCGGCTTCGGCCTGGTGCAGGTGCTCGGCAGGCTCGACCTTGATCCGCTGCCGATCGGTTCGTCGGCGGCGACGCAGGTCGGCGACAATGTCGTGCTCGGCGGCGCCGGCGGCCGCACCCGATCGGTCGCGAGCCAGATCGCCGCGAAGCAGGAATTCGCGGGCTACTGGGAGTACCTGCTCGACGAGGCGATCTTCACCCATCCGTCGCACCCGAACTGGGGCGGCACCGGACTGCTCAACAATGCCGGCGAGCTGATCGGCATCGGCTCGCTGCAACTCGAACGCGAGCGCTCGGGCCGCGCCGAGCACGTCAACATGATCGTGCCGATCGATCTGCTCAATCCGGTGCTCGACGACCTGCGCAGATTCGGCCGTGTCAACAAGCCGGCGCGACCGTGGCTCGGCATGCACACGATGGAGATCGACAACCGCCTCGTGGTGATCGGCGTCGCCAGCATGGGACCGGCGGCGCGCGCCGAATTGAAGACCGGCGACGTGATCCTCGCGGTCGCCGGCGAGAAGGTGGCGGATCAGACCGGCTTCTACAGGAAGCTCTGGTCGCTCGGCGCCGCCGGCGTCGACGTGCCGCTGACGGTCTATCATGAGGGCGTCACCTTCGACGTGACACTGGCCTCGATCGACCGCATGAAGCTCTTGAAGGCACCGCGGCTACACTAGGACAAGGGGACAGCGGCGATGAGCGAGGCCGTGGTTGACGATATCGTGGCCGTGCTGCCGCCGTTGTTGCAGACGCTGGAATCGCTGGCTTTCGTCGCGCGCAACCTCAACCCGCCCGACTTCGACCGGGTGATGCAGATCGCGGGCGAGCCCGAGGCGGCGTTGCAGGCGGTGCGGCCGCGGCTGGCCGACTGGCCAGAGAAGTTCGCGCATATCAAGGTCGCATTGGAAGCATCGATCGAACCGGCGCTGGCGGGTTATGCGGGGCTGCGCGCGGTGCAGAACGGCGAAGGCGATCTGGTCAGCGTGTTCCGCGCGCTGCGCTACCTGCCACGGGCGCAGGAGGCGCTGTATCCGTTGACCGAGTTGCCGCCGGTCAGCGGCTTCTTCATCACGCCCGAGTTGCGCGAGGACACCGATCTGCAGGCCAGGCTCGCGGCGCAGCCCAACGACGACACCGGCATCTTCCATGAGCGCAACGAGCCGGGCAGCCGCGGCGGCTTCTCGGTGTATGTGCCGGAATATTACACGCCGGATCGCTCGTGGCCGCTGGTGATGGCGCTGCATGGCGGCAGCGGCAATGGCCGCGGCTTCCTGTGGAGCTGGCTGCGCGACGCGCGCAGCCGCGGCGCCATCCTGGTGGCGCCGACCGCGACCGGCCAGACCTGGGCGCTGATGGGCGACGACACCGACACGCCGAACCTCAACCGCATCGTCGACCAGGTGCGCGCGCGCTGGAACATCGACGAGCGGCGCATGCTGCTGACCGGCATGAGCGATGGCGGCACGTTCAGTTATGTCACCGGGCTCGACGGCGCCTCGCGTTTCACGCATCTCGCCCCGGTCGCGGCGACCTTCCATCCGCTGATGGCCGAGATGGCCGATGCGGAGCGGCTGCGCGGCCTGCCGATCTTCATCACCCATGGCCGGCAGGACTGGATGTTCCCGGTGCAGACCGCGCGGCAGACCCAGAGCCTGCTGTCGGCCGCCGGCGCCAAGGTCGTCTATCGCGAGATCGACGATCTCAGCCATACCTATCCGCGCGAGATCAATGCGGAGATACTTCGCTGGCTGGACTGCGCTCCAGCCGGCGGCGCCTAAAGCATCCTCGGCTGGTTGCGGCTTCATCCCCGTCATTGCGAGCGAAGCGAAGCAATCCGTCGCGCCGCAAGCGGAGGCATGGATTGCTTCGTCGCTGTCGCTCCTCGCAATGACGTGGCGAGAGTGCGCCCAAAGCGAGATGAGGGTTGAATCGTCATTTCGCTTTGGCTTCTTGTTTGCGGATGATCTTTTCGGAAAACCGCTTCGCATTTGTTCGGATCATGCTTTGGTTACTCATTCACCCGCGGCTTGAGCAGGTCTGCGAACCCGACCCGGTGCAGCATCTCGTTGCGGACGCGGTCGATCACGCCGAATGCGACCTCAGCGCCGTCCTGGGTCGGATCGATGTGGACACGGAACGGCCGTTTGCCGAACGGCGTGTCAACGACTTTGACGATCGCGTCCGCGACCAGCGATGCATCGGCGTCTTCGGGCACGATGGCCGCGAACGCCTTCATGATCTGCTCGCCGAAGCCGGCATAGGGGCCGGCTTCGTATTCGGCGACGCGCGCCTCGTCAGCGGGACGGCCGGAATGCGCGAAGTGATTGGTGCCGCCGGTGAAGGCGCCGGGCACGATGATCGAGGTCTCAATGCCCCAGCGCGTGAGCTCGCGGGCATAGATCACGGCCATCGCATCCATGCCGGCCTTCGCCGCGAAGTACGGCGCGAGGTAAGGCGGCGTGCCGCCGGCCGAAGAGCTGCTCGACACCCAGACCACGAGCCCCCTGCCCTGCTTGCGCAGCTGTGGCAGCGCCGCTCGGTTGACGCGTTGAGTCGAGAGCACATTGATGTCATAGAGCTCGGCAAGCTGTTCGGGTGCGAACGCCTCCGCCGGACCGAACACCATGTGACCGGCATTGTGCATCACGACATCGAGGCGGCCTTCCTCGGCGACGATCTGAGCGATCGCCGCATCGACCGACGCCTGCGAGCCGACATCGAGCTCGATTGCGCGCAGATCGACCTTGTTGTCCCTGGCGAACTCCTCGATATCGGCGACCGCGGCGGCGTTGCGACCGGTGGTGTGGCGCATCGAGGCGTAGACGGTGTGGCCGGCCCTGGCGAGTGCGTTGGCGGTGAGGCGGCCAAAGCCGCTCGACGCGCCGGTGATGACGATGACTTGCTTCATGACACGTTTCCTTGTGATGACGAGTTGAACGAGTGTTGGGTTGAAAACGTCAGACCAGGCCGCCATTGGCGCGCAGAATCTGCCCGTTGATCCACGCGCCGTCGGGGCCGGCGAGGAACGACACCACGCCGGCGATGTCGTCGGGCGTGCCGAGCCGCTCCAGCGGGACCATCTTGGCGAAGCGATCGATCAATTCGTCCGACTTGCCGTGCAGGAACAGATCGGTCGCGGTCGGGCCCGGCGCGACCGCATTCACGGTGATGCCGCGGCCGCGCAATTCCTTGGACAGGATCGCGGTCAAGGATTCGATCGCCGCCTTGGTCGCGACATAGATGCCGTAAGTCTCGAGCCTGGTGCCGACGACGCTGGTCGAGAAATTGACGATGCGTCCGCCGTTGCGCAGCCGGCGCGCCGCCTCGCGCATGGTGTTGAAGCTGCCCTTCAGATTGACCGCGACCTGCTGGTCGAAGGTCGCGTCATCGGTGTCGGCGATCTTGCCGAGCTTCATGATGCCGGCATTGTTGACCAGCACGTCGACGCCGCCGAACGCCGCTTCCGCTGCGTCGAACATGCCGCGCACGGCACTGGCATCGCTGACATCGGCCTTCGCGGTCAGCGCGCGGCCGCCGGCGGCCTCGATCCGGTCGGCGACCGCCTGGGCCGGCTTGGCATCGCCGGAATAGTTGATGACGACGGTGAAGCCGTCCCTGGCGAGCCGCTCGGCCACTGCCGCACCGATCCCGCGCGAAGCGCCCGTTACCAGAGCTACCTTGTTGGTTTGCTTAGTCATTTTGAAACTCCCATCAAGAGTGCGGCCGAGCCGCGTTCGATGGGAGGACGCTACGCCTTGGCATTCACCGGATAATCAGGCATCTTTTGGCATCACTATTCGCAGTATCCGGATAATAAATGGACCGCTTCGACGCGATGCGCGTGTTCGTCAGGGTGGTGGAGCGGCGAAGCTTTTCGCTCGCCGCCGACGATCTCGGGCTGCCGCGCTCGACGGTGACCGACGCGGTGAAGGGCCTGGAGGCGCGGCTCGGCGTGCGGCTGCTGGAGCGCACCACCCGCACGGTGCGCCCGACGCTCGATGGCGAGGCGCACTACCGCCGCTGCCTGGCGCTGATCTCGGACCTCGAGGACGCCGAGGGCGCATTCGGCGGCGCACGGCCGAAGGGGCTGTTGCGGCTCGAAGTGCAGGGCACCTTGGCGCGGCATTTCCTGCTGCCGAACCTGCCTGGCTTCTTTGCGGAGTATCCCGACATCGAGATCACCATGAGCGAGAGCGACCGCTTCATCGATCTGATCCGCGAAGGCGTCGACTGCGTGCTGCGCTTCGGCAAGCTGCCCGACAGCGACATGATTGCGCGGCAGGTTACGATGCTGGAGCGGCTGACCTGCGCCACGCCGGACTATTTCGCGCGCTTCGGCACACCGACCGATCCGTTCGCGCTCGACGGCCATCGGATGATTGGCATCCGCTCGCTGACGACGGGGCGATTGCGGCCGATAGAGTTCGTGATCGACGGCGAGCTGAAGCAGTTTCCGCTGCCCGCGCCGATGGCGGTGACCGGCCCCGAAAGCTATCTGGCGTGCGCCAAGCTCGGCCTCGGCCTCGTGCAGGTGCCGCGCTTCCACGCCGAAGCCGATCTCGCCAACGGCACGCTGATCCCGGTGTTGCAGCGATGGCCACCGCCGTCGGTCCCGGTCAACCTGCTCTATCCGCGCAACCGCCAGCTCTCGCCGCGGGTCCGCGTGTTCATCGATTATGTGATGCGGATGTTCGCGCGGAGTTGATCGATCGCCGGAACCACACCCGGCCCCGCGACGTTATCCCGCCGACACCGGAGGGATGTGCGATGCGGACTTTTTTCAACATGATTTTGGGCGCGCTGCTGCTGGTTTGCGGCGTCTATGTCTATGATTCGGCGCGGACGTCGAGCGTCGCCAATGGCGATATGGCGCAGGGCACGCGCACCATCGTCAATTGGGACGTCGCGGCGCATGACTGGAATCTGCTGAAGTCTCGCGCACGTGAGGAATGGACCAGGGTCGCGTCGAAGTAACGGCTGACGTTTACAATCCGATCGCCGACGCCGCGAGGGCCGCGCCGAACCCCGCTCCCAGCGCGGCCCATTCTTTCGACGTGATCGCCATTGTCGCGATTGCGACCGCGGTCCCGGCAAGGCCTGCCATCCCGCCTGACAGGCAGCCGCCGACAATGAACGCAATGAACAGATTGCCGGGCGCAAGCCGGAGAAACCGGGCGGCGATGCCGTCCTCGCGCATCGATGCGGCGAGGACGTAGCCGCCGGCGCGCATGGCGTAGCAAGTGACGCCGAGGACGCAGATCACGCCGAGCACCTGCAAGTCGAGCACCTGCAAATCATGCATCGGCAGGCTCCATCATGCTCACGAGCGTACCGCATCCACCCCCGATCAACATGGACCAGCTCGGATCCACGAACCGGGCAACGAGAAGCGCTGCGACGGCCGAGGTCAGCCACGGCCACGGCGATCTCGCGGTCTTCCACTGGCTCGGCAGCAGGGTCGCGATGAACATCGTCGGCAGCAACGCGGCGGCGAGCTTGAGCGGTTCGTTCGACCCGAGCGGGGCGGCATAGGCGAGCGCGGTGCCGCCGACCCAGCCGACCGCCATTGGGATGCTCGATCCGAGCAGATAGCCCGCGTCGGGTCCGTTGCGCTCGGCATCCGAGTTGGTCATCAGCCATGACGCGTCGGCCAGCAGGAACAGCGTGGGCAGCATCCTCCGGGGTGCCAGCGCGCCAAACATCTGGCGTAGATGGGCGCCCATCAGTAAGTATCGCGAATTCGTGGCAATGCAGGCAACCACCATGGCGGCGATCGGCAGCGGATGAGCCCACATGCTCAGTGTGATCGCCTGGGCCGTGGCGGAGTAGACCAGCAGGCTGAACAGAATGGCGTGTGGTGCCCCCAGCCCAAGTCCCTTGTAGGTCAGCCCCATCACCAGGCCGGCGGCGCCGTTGCTGAGCAGGAACGGCAGCGCCGCGACCAGGCCCCGCCTGAAGCCGGCGGCGGTCATCGTTGGGGCACCTGGCGAGCGGCGAGTACTTGTAATGGTCATGACCATTAGATTAGACTTTGTGAGAGGCCGTGATGTCAAGAGATCCCGCGCGGGCAGCGACCCAGTTTTTCGGTGGACGGGTCTGCCTTGACTTCGCGAACACGCTGGACTGGCGCACCTCGGACGATCCGCAGGAGCTGATCCCGGATTATGCGGCGCTGCTGTCCTGGAGCGAACGCCGCGGGACCTTGCCGCTTGCCGCGACCAGGAAGCTGAGAGCACGTTCGGCAAGCAGCGAGGCCGCAGCCGCGATGCAGACGGCGTATGAGCTGCGCCGCGACATCTGGACCATCTCGGATGCGCTGCGCGACGGTCGCGGTGCGGACCTTCGTCTGGTCAATCAATTGCTCTCAGTGGCGCCCCGGCAGCCCGACCTGGTGCGGCAGGATCGAGCATATCGCCATGCGCTGGCGGGGATCGACCTGAAGGAGCCGTTATGGCCGGTGCTCTGGTCGCTGACGGCGCTGCTGGCCTCCGACGATGCCAGGCGGATCGGATGCTGCGAGGCTGACGGCTGCGGCTGGTTCTTCGTCGACGAGAGCCCGAACCGGACCCGCAGATGGTGTTCGAGCGAAGTCTGCGGCAATCGCGAGCGGGCGCGGCGCGCTTATGCCAAGCGCAAGGGCTCCGCGTGAGCGAACGCGAAGGCGCTTAGTTCTGCTCGGTCTTGCGGCCCATATTGGCCTTGCGGGCGTCCGCGATCACCTGCTCGAACTGGTCGATGCTGAGCACGCCGGGCACGCGATACTTGCCGACGATGAATGACGGCGTGCCGTTGAAGCCGAACGCCAGCGCCTGCTCGTTGTTGCGGGACAGGAGCGCGTCGATCGCCTTGGCGTTGGCGTCGAGATCCTTCTTCAGCCGGTCCATGTCGAGACCGGCGCCCGAGAGCAGTTCGGTGATGCGCGGCTCGGTGATGCGCGAATTGACCGAGATCATCGCTTCATGCGCGGCTTCGAACTTGTCCTGGTACTTCGCCGCCAGCGCCATCCGCGCCGCGACCTTGGACACCGGCCCGAGGATCGGCCAGTCCTTCAGCACCAGGCGGACCTTGCCGTCGTCCTGCACCACCTGGCGGAGCTCCGGCGCAAGCTTGCGGCAATACGGGCAATTGTAGTCGAACCATTCGACGATGGTGATGTCGCCCTTGGGGTTGCCGATCACCGGAATCTCCGGATCGCGCAGCACCTGCTCCTCGGTCAGGACCTTGTCGTCGTCGGCGCGCGCGCCGCCCGCGGCCAGCAGCGCGATGCCGGCACCGATCAGGCCGAGCGCGCCGCGGCGGCTGGCACCGACGTCGATCAGGGGCGATTTGGTCAATTGGTTCATGGCTGGCTTTCGCAAGGGCTGCTCGCCCTTCTACGTTCAGGACAGATTGATGTTACGCAGCAGCATATAGATCGCCACGACGATAATCACAGTCGCAAACACGATATTCAGCGCGCCGCGCCGTTCCGACAGGTGCCGGGCGCTGCGGGTGCCCAGCAGGCCGCCCGCGATGCCGCCGGCGACGAATAGCCCCGCCAGGCCCCATGACACCAGCCCGGACCACGCATAGCTCAGGGCCGTGGTCATGCCAAAGGCGGTCACGGCCACCAGCGAGGAACTGACCGCGTTCATGATCGGCATCCCGGTCGCCAGCATCAGCGCGGGCACGATCAGGAAGCCGCCGCCGATGCCAAAGAAGCCGGACATGGTTCCGGTGGCCAGTCCGAGGCCCACGATCGCGGGCATGTTGGACATCGAGATCTTGACGTCGGTCAGCCCGACCCGCGCGCGGGTCTTCAGCATCAGGCCGGCGATGACCAGCATCACCAGCGAGAACAGCGCCAGCAGCTTCTGCCCGTCCAGCATCTTGCCGAGGATCGAGCCGCCGAAAGCGCCGAACATGCCCGACAGCGCGAACACCAGCGCGCAGGACCATATCACGGTGCCGCCGCGAGCATGGTTGGACAGGTTGATGGCGGCGTTGGCGGCGACAGCGATCGCCGAGGTGCCGATCGCGACATGCGGCTGGGGCACCCCGACCACATAGACCATCAGCGGCACGGCCAGGATCGACCCGCCGCCGCCGACGAGGCCCAGCGAAAAGCCGACCAGCATGCCGGATACCAGCCCAAGCACGCTTTGAGTTGCGGAGAAGACCAAGGGGAACAGACTCGCGTTTGAGGCGGCACCCTAGAAGGATTTGCTATCTGACGCCATACCAACAGCACAAAACTGCCCTGCAACCGCAGTCAGCGCAGCAAATATGTCACGGCCAGCGGCACCAGCAGCGAGGTGACCAGCGCATTCAGGCTCATCGCGATGCCGGCGAAGACGCCCGCCACCTCGTCGACCTGGAATGCCCGCGCGGTGCCGATGCCATGGGCGGCGATCCCGGCGGCAAAGCCGCGGCCGCGATAGTCGGTGATCCCGGTGAGGTTCATCAAGGGCGTGACGATGATCGCCCCCATGATGCCGGTGAGAATCACCGACACCGCGGTCAGCGAGGGATCGGCATGCAGCGATTCGCTGATGCCCATCGCGACGCCGGCGGTGACCGATTTCGGCGCCAGTGACAGGATGATGTCGCGTGGCAGGCCGAAGGCCTTCGCCAGCAGCACCACCGAGACGATCGCGGTGAGCGAGCCGACCGCGAGCGCGACCAGCATCGGCAGCACCGCGGCCGCGACCCGCCTGCGGTTCTCGTAGAGCGGCACCGCCAGCGCCACCGTCGCCGGACCGAGCAGGAAATGCACGAACTGCGCACCGGCGAAATAGGTGGTGTAGGACGTGTTGGTCAGCAGCAGGAACAGGCCGATGATCCAGAGTGAATGCAGCACCGGATTGGCGAGCGGATGCCGGTGGGTCCGCAACGACACCGCGTCGGTTACTGCATAGGTCACGAGCGTCACCGTCAACCAGAGCAGCGGCGACTGCGAGAGATAGACCCAGAGCGCGAACGGGTTGTCGCTCACGGCGGCGTCTCCTCCTCGCGCGACAACAGGCTGCTCGCCGCAACGAAGGTCGCGACCGTCGCCAGCAGCGTGACGATGACCGACACCGCGAGGATCACCAGGATCGCGACACCATGCTCGGCGAGCAGATCGAGCTTCTGCACCACACCGACGCCGGCCGGAATGAACAGCAGCGAGAGGTTGGCCAGCATGCCGCGGCTCGCGTTCTCGACGCCGTCATTGCCGAGCGGCCCGCGTGCCAGCGCCGGATATCGGTCGCGTGCCAGCAGCAGCAACAGCAACAACACGAGGCCAACCACCGGGCCGGGCACCGGCACCGCGAGCGCGCGCACGGCAACCTCACCGGCGAGTTGGCAGAGCAGGATCAGGCTGAGGCTGGCGATCATGACAGGGCGCTCGCGCGAAGCATGCGCCTATCAGGTCGTTGCGCGGAAGGCTTGTCAATGTGTCGGCCCGAAGCGCGTGCGCAAATGCTGAGCACTCGCTCCCTCTCAGACCCGTTGCGCCTTCTCAAACCCGTCATCCTGAGGAGCGCGCAGCGCGTCTCGAAGGATCGATGGCCACCAGCCGGGCCGTGCATGCTTCGAGACGCGCTGCGCGCTCCTCAGCATGACGGTGATGGGCCTTGCGCTTCCTCGTCTACCCCTCCCGCCGCGGCAGCGCCATCAGGGTGCCGGTCATGGTCGCGACCAGGGTTTCGACGCCGTCCTGCACGGCATAGGCGCGGCCGTCGCAGACGGTCAGCGTGCGGCCGGGCTTGACCACGACGCCGCGGAACAGGAAGCGCTCACCGCGCGCCGGCGCCAGCAGATTGGTCTTGAACTCCACGGTGAGGATGTCGGAGCCTTCAGGCATCAGCGTGAAGGCGGCAATCCCGCAGGCATTGTCGAGACCCGCGGTGATGATTCCGGCATGCATGAAGCCGTTCTGCTGGGTGAACTCCGGCGCGTAGGGCATCGCGAGATCGACCTCGCCCGGCTCTATGCGCGCGATCGAAATGCCAAGCGTCCGCATCGCGCGCTGGCGCTCGAACGTCTCGGTCGCGACCGCGCGATAGTCGGGATTCCTGGGTTCGAAGCCGGACATGGCGGTCACGCGCTCACCGGCTCGGACGGAACGAGATGCGGCATCGCCGCATAGCGGATCGCCGGCGCAAACGGCGTCGACTGGCGCGCGGTGCGATCGATGTGCACGGCCGCGATCTCGCAGGTCGCGGCGATCTCGCCGGTCTCCGCGTTGCGCATCTCGTGCAGGATGCGGATCGACTTGTCGCGAAACTCGACCAGCCGGCTCTTGACCTCGACGAGGTCGCCGGCGAACAGCTCGCGCTTGTAGGAGATGTTCTGCTGCACGGCGGCCATGCCGCGACCGGACTCGCGCAGATAGCTCGGCGTCAAGCCGAGCCGCGCGAACATGTTCCAGCTCGCCTCGTCGAACTTCCCGACATACCACATGACGTTCATGTGGCCGATATGATCGCAATGCCAGGGATAGACCGTGCCGCGATAGGTCGCCTCGCCCTCCATCGAACCCTCCCCGATGTCTGATACGGTAGCGTATCAAGGCCGAGCCGGGCTAGCAATACGGTGGCGTATCAGGGGAGGTCCCCGGAGATCACATGACTGAGAACAAGGGCGATGTCTGGCTCGCGGCGGGCTTCGCCGAACTGGCGCATAGCGGCATCGACGGCGTGCGGGTCGAGGTGCTGGCGAAGAATCTCGGCGTCACCAAGGGCGGCTTCTACCGCCGCTTCCGGGATCGCGCCGCGCTGCTGGAGGCCATGCTGACGCGCTGGCGCGACGGCCGCATCGCCACGATCGAGAAGCAGACCGCGCTCGACGGCGCGAGCGCGCGGGAGCGGCTGAAGGCGATCATCACGCTGTATTCCGAGCGCATGAACACCGAGGCGATGGCGATCGAGCTCGCGATCCGGCAATGGGCGCGCACCGACGAGGCCGCCGCGGCCGCAGCCGCGAGCGTCGACGCCGCACGGCTGAAGAATGTCGGCCAGCTCTATCGCGCCACCGGCCTGCCCACCGAGGAGGCCGACGCCCAGGCCTTCCTGTTCTACTGCTTCATCTTCGGCCAGAGCCTGCTGTTTCTCGAACGCGGCCCGCGCAAGCGCGCGCAATTGCTGGCCCGATCGGCGGACAAGTTGCTCGACGACGGCAAATGAAAGGGCGGCCAGCTCGGTGCCGGCCGCCCCCTTTGGATCACCGTCGAATCGCTCAGGCGCCCTTCAGGCGCTTGTTGCATTCGCTGTAATAGCCGCCGCCCTTCTGGATCCACTTCAGGCCGCCATTGCCGCCGGTGGTCTTGTTGGCATTGTACTGGTCGACGCAGGTGTGCATGCGCTGCTTGCCTTCGGATTCCTTGGCGTATTTGGGATCGACGGCGTTCGGAAACACCGCGGGTCCCGCCGGCATGGCCGGGGCCGCAGCCGGCGTCGCATCGGCACTGCACTGGCTCTTGCGGAATTCATTCCACTTCTGGCCATTGAGGGTGCCGGCCGACTTGGCCGCCTGGTACTTGGCGCTGCACTCCTGCGCGGTCAGGGCCTGCGCCGGCGCGCTCGCCGCGAAGACTGCAAAGCCCGACACCGCAATCGCACACAACAATCTGGTCTGAATGGTCATCCCTGGTCTCCCTTGGGGCGCATTGGCATAAGACCATTATCCTAGCGCAACCCCGACTTGCGACAATGTGCGGCTGCGCCCGCGCGCTAAAATATTGTGGCGGCGGGATCGTGGCATGTTCATCCACGGTTCAGCATCGCCGCGCGACGTTTCGGCCTCCTTTCCTCACGAGGTGCCCCATGAAGACCATTTCCTCGCTCGCTACCGCGACCGCCGTTGCCTCCCTGCTGCTGATGGGCGGAGCCTTTGCGCAAACCGCCGCGCCGGCCGCCAAGGAGGCCGCCCCGGCCGCCACCACCGCCAAGCCGGCGAAGGAAGCCAAGCCGCGCAGCGCCGCTTCGCTCGACTGCTCGAAGCAGGCCGACGAGAAGGGCCTCAAGGGCAAGGAGCGCAAGAAGTTTCGCAAGGCGTGCATCAAGGAAGCCGGCGACAAGGCCGCGCCGGCCGCCGCCCCGGCGACCAAGCAGTAAAGCCCGCAGGGCCAGCGCGCCGCTCCGGCCATCGACGGCATCGGAGCGGCGCGTGCGCCGCTCCCTGCCCGCGCTGCCGGCGTGAATCCGTCGGCGGTGCATTGCTGCACCGCGTGGTTGCAATTGTCCCGCGGGTGCGAATTTGCCATAACGCGGCGTGACTCAGATCCGCGCTTCGATGGCCCTGGCCATTCCCGACCGCAGCAAGGTCCTGAACGGGCTTGAGACTCTCGTCATCGGCGCCGGCGGCGGCCTGTTGTTTCTGTGGGCGGGATTGCCGGGCGGCCTGATCTCGGGGGCGATGTGCGCGGTCGGGATCGCGGCGTTGGCCGGTCGGCCGCTCGCGGTGCCGCCGGTGCTGACGCAGACGGTGCTGCTGCTGCTCGGCATTTCCCTGGGCTCGCTGATGTCGCAGCAATTGTTGCAGCACATGAGCTCCTATCCGCTCACCATCGGCCTGCTGGCACTGGCGACGTTCTGCGCCACCTTCGGCTCGAGCCTATACCTCCAGCGCGTGCATGGCTGGGACCAGACCTCGGCCTTCCTCGCCGGCAGCCCCGGGGCGCTCTCGCAGATCACCATCCTGGCCGCGGAAAAGGGCGCCGACGTCGCGGCGATCGCCGTGGTGCAGACCATGCGCGTCATCATCCTGACCGCGGCGCTGCCGCTGGTGCTGGCGCTGACCGGCGTGACGCATGCCGCGCCGCCGCCTTTGCCGACCTCGGTTGCCTCGCCGCTTGGCCTGATCTTTCTGGTCGCGGCGTCGGTCGCCGTCTCGCTGCTGCTGCGCTGGATCAAATTCCCGGCGAGCTGGATGTTCGGCGCGATGCTCGCCTCCAGCCTGCTGCACGGCTCCGGCCTGGTCGATGGCGGCCTGCCGCCCTGGCTCCGCAATGTCGCGCTGGTCGGCATCGGCGCGTTGATCGGCACCCGCTTCGCGCGGATGAAGACCTCGACCCTGCTCAGCCACGTCAATGCCGGGCTCGGCTCGTTTGCGATCGCCATCCTGATCTCGGCGGTGTTCGTCGCGGTGATCGCCTTCACCACCCATGTGCGGCTCGCCGACGTCGTGGTTGCCTTCGCGCCGGGTGCGATGGACGCGATGCTGGCGCTGGCGCTGACGCTGCACATCGACCCGATCTTCGTCGGGGCGCATCATCTGTCACGGTTTCTGTTCGTCACCATCTCGACGCCCGGCATCATCCATCTGTTCGGACGGCCGCAGGACGACGTCGACGACTAGCTGGAAAGCGCAGCAGCGTAGGGTGGGTTAGCGAAGCGTAACCCACCACCTTCTCACCGCGACATGGTGGGTTACGCCGTCGGCTAACCCACCCTACAGGTTAGGCCCTCGCGGCCTTCACCATGCCCCAGCCGGCGATCGCGGCCATCAGCAGCGAGATCAGCACGTTGTAGCCGGCCAGCGAGACGCCGAGGAAGCGAAACTGCACCTCGTCGCAGCGCACCACCTTGACCTTGTCGAGTTGCTCCAGCAGCGAGCCGGCCTTGCCGAAATCCACCATCGGGCCGGTGCAATCGGTCGGCCCCGGCCAGAAGCCCCATTCGACGCCGGCGTGATAGCCGCCGAGCCCGGCATTGGCGAGCGCGGCGAGGCCGAGGATCGCAAGCCCGGCGAGCAGCACCGGCCGCGACGCGCCGCGGGCGGCGGCCACCGCAACCAGGGCGCCGAGCGGGACCGCGAGGTAATAGGCATAGCGCTGCTCGAGACAAAGCGGACAGGGCATGATCTCCAGCACCAGCTGGAAGAACCAGGCGCCGGCCAGCGTCGCCGCCGCGATCACCGCAATCGCGAGCGCCGAGGTCAGCGCTGGATTGACGGCGGCGGAAGCATGCGACGGATGGGCGGTGGCGGTTGTCACGGGCAGTCCTCCTGGGAGCATCGATCGGGAGCGCCGTGGCCCCTGCTCCATGCTCGATCCGGGTCGTATCGCGCCAAAATATCGCTGTCGAGGCACGGGACAATCACTTCCGCGCGGGTTGACCGTGACGGGCCGCCCGCTATAGTCCGCCGCGCTTCGCGACCCCGGCCCTTCCCGGTCCGGTCCATCGCGAATGCCCCTGTGGCGGAACTGGTAGACGCGCTCGACTCAAAATCGAGTTCCGCAAGGAGTGCTGGTTCGATTCCGGCCAGGGGCACCACGCTTCGCCCTTGCGGGCTTCGCGTGGCGCAGCCACGCCAAGGCTGCAAGAGCGAAACGTGTCCGGCGAAGCCACTTGGCCGGTCCGTGACGGGCCACGATATACGGAATCCTGAAGATCAACGTCCTGGCGGATAGTTTGCCTTGTCAGCGGTGCTGAGTACGCCGCCAGCGGCGGTCATTCCGGTCTCTTGCCGTCAATGACATCACCAAACATTTCCCATTTATCACCCTTGAAGCGCATCATCCGCAGTTGCTCGACCGGATAGTAATCGGTCGGAGATGTGTTGATGAAGATGCCGGGCAGAAGGATATCGGGCGCGAAATCCTTCAGGTTGGCGGCCTGCTTCATAATGTTCTCGCGCGTCAGCGTATCGCCGCACTGTCTCAAGACTTGAACGACGGTCTCCGCGACCCCATAGGCGTAGACGACGCTTCCGTCGCCCTTGTCGGCCTCCGGAGCATATTTGGCGAGAAAGGCGCTAAGCCTCTTCATCCCTTCGTCGTTATCCCACTGCCGATCAGTATCCTTTGAAAAGGCCGCCGACAGGATGCCTTGGGCGTTATCATAGCCGGCCGACTTCAGCACCGTGCTTGAAGCGCCGATGAGGCTCTGAAAATAAACTGGCTTCCAGCCGAGCTCCGCGGCCTTCTTGATGCTTTGCGCAGCAGCCTTGGGCGTGGTCATGCTGAAGAAGGTATCAGCGCCGCTTGCTTTCAATTTGACGATATGGCTTTCGACTGTGGGTTCAATGATCTCGTATGGCTCTTCCGCGACGATCATCTTTGCAGCGCGCTCGCCAAGGCCATCTTTCACACCTTTGAGCAGGTCTTTGCCGAAATCGTCATTCTGATAAAGAATGGCGACCTTGGCGTCGGGCTTTTGCTTGAGGAGGTACGTCGCGTAGACGCGTCCTTCGATTTGATAGTCCGCTTGCCAGCCCATCGTCCACGGAAAGTTCCTGTAGTCGCCGAATCTGGTCGCGCCGGACGACACGAAGAGCTGCGGCACCTTCCTGGCGTTCATATATTTCTGGATGGCGGAGTTAGACGGCGTGCCGAGCACGCCCGCCAGCAGCAGCACCTCGTCGCTCTCGACAAGCTTGCGCGCCTGCTCGACGGCTTTGGGAGGCGAATAGCCGTCGTCGTAGCTGATGAAGTTGATCTTGCGGCCGTTGATGCCGCCCTGATCGTTGATCATCTTGTAGTAGGCGCCCTCGATCTTTCCGAGAATGCCGAAGGCGGAGGCCGGGCCGCTATACGGCATGATGTTGCCGATCTTGATCTCGGTATCGGTCGCACCGGCATCGTATGCTTTCTGCGCGAAAGCGGTGCCGAACGTCGCAAGTAGAAGGCTTGCGCTGCAAGTCGGGAGTACATACCGCAAGATCATGGCCTTTCCTCAAGCAACGCGAGCCTTCCGAACCCGCTGCGGTGGAAGATGAGGGGCTGCCTGCGGCTATCGACGACGACGCCATGAAGTTGGAGCAGCACGATGACATGATCGCCCGCCTCCAGCTCCTCGCGGACAGTGCAGTCATACTTGGCGATCCCCTCGGCGAGCATCACTGCACCGCTGTCGATGATCTCGAAGGCGACGTCGGTGAACCGTTCGCGGGCCGGACCGGCGAGCTGCCGACACAATGCGCCGTGGTCCTCAGCGAGCACGGTGACTCCGAGGTGCTCGGCTCGGCGTAGCTCGGGCCACGTGGTCGAGCCTTTCGCGACGGCGAATGACACCAGCGGAGGTTCGAGAGACACCGAGGTGAACGAGGAGGCTGCAAGACCCACCAGCCTCCCGTCGACCTGCGCCGCCACGGCCACGACGCCCGTCGGGAACGCGCCGAAGGCGTCGCGCAGCATCCTGCTGTCCATCTGCTCGCTCATGGATTGCATTCGGCTCGTGCTCCGTGTGCGGTGGCGTACGCGACGACGAGATCGGTCACGGCATCCAACGCAGCGTGGCCAATCGCCTTCGAACTCCCGGCGGGATCGCCGAGGACGCCGTTGGGCGAGACCGCGTCGATGCCCTCGACGAACGCCCGCCGCAGGAACGCCTCGTCCACCGTGCCCAGATACCCCGCAGCCGCCCGATCGGGCCGAACCTTCTCGGGGTGCAGGACGAGCATTACCGAGGTCTCCGCCACGTCTGCGTGACCACCGACGTGGCTTCCGAGACCAGCGACCGACTGCGCCGACTTCCGCCATGCGTCGAGGATCGCGGCACTGTCTCGATAGACGATGACCTGAAGCGCCGGGGCGAGTGCCGCGGCCAGCCGCGGCTCGAAGTCACGCATGATCGGGTAATTGCCGATGTGGCCGGAGAACAGGACGACGCGGGCGAACCCGTGCGCGGCGAGGCTGCTGCAATAGTCCAGGCAGATCGCCTCTAGCGTAGCGGGACGCACCGAAAGCGAGCCGCAGAAGCCGAGGTGGTGGGGCGAGTACCCGACCTTGACCGTCGGCAGCACCAGTGCAGCGCCGAGCTTGCGGGCGATGCGGACCGCGAGCGCATCGGCGTGATCACTGTCCATCGACAGCGGAAGATGAGGTCCGTGCTGCTCGATCGCACCCAGCGGTAGGATCGCCGTGCGGGCGCCGGCCGCGATCGCCTCGGCGATCTCGGCGCTGGTCAGGTGTTCGATCCGCAGCTCACGCGGTTGCTCGGAACGCATCACGTCTGGCTCCTTCAACCCTGGAGCCGCGCCTGGTCGGCGAACTCGTTGTGTTCGGCGGCGCTGTACATCTCATCCACGAGTGCGCTGAACGATTTGAGCACTGCTGGCCGACGGATCGTGCCCTTGGACGTGAGCTCGCCCGCGCCGGGCGAGAGCGCGCGTGGTGCGATCCGAAAGTCCTTGAGCTGAAGGGGGCGTGCGAGGTCGGCGTTGAGCTTATCGATCCAGGCTTGCAGGCCTTGATGCAGCGCATCGCTGTCGAGCCTGCCGGCCGTCTCGGTCGGCCAGATGAGAACGGTGAGGTAGTTGCGGCCGTCGCCGACGACCACGGCCTCCTCGATCAGGGGATTGGCCTTCAGGCGCACCTCGATGGGCTGCGGGCTGATGGTCTTGCCGCCGCTGGTGACGATGATGTCCTTGGCCCGACCGATCAGCTTGACCTCACCGGAGGCGTCGATCTCGACGAGGTCGCCGGTGCGATACCACTCTCCGTCCATCACGTCCGCCGTCGCCTCCGGGTTGTTCCAGTAGCCGCGGAACAGCAGCGGTCCCTTCACCAGCAGCTCCCCTTCACTGCTGGTCTTGATTGCGAAGCGCGGGTCGGGCATGGCCTTGCCTACGGTCCCAGGGGATGGGAAGGCGCGGTCCCACTGCCCGAGCACCCAGCCGCAGGTCTCGGTGGTGCCATACAGTTCGCGCAGATCCACCCCCCACATCTGCCACAGTGCTTGCACCTCGGGGGTCATCGCTCCCGACGAGGTCCAAGCGACGTTGACGCGGTCCACGCCCAACTTCGCGCGCAGGGGCAGGAACACCTGCTGCTGGGCCTGGTCGTAGCGCGCTTGCAGCTCGGCGGGCACGGCGTCGCCGCGCCGGCGCGCGGCGGCAACCTCGCGGGCCACCTCCATCGCGTTCTCGTAGGACTTCTGGAACGGTGCTGGCGTCTGCTTGAGCGCGGCCAGCGCCACGCTGAGCAACTTCTCGTGCAGCCGCGGCGGCCAGACGATCCCCGCAGGACGTACGCCGCGGAGCGCCTCGGACAACTGGTCGATGCGGCAGAAGGTCACCACCGACCGGGTCATGATCGGCGCGTAGACGCCGGACAGCGCCGGAGCGACATGGGATAGGCCCAGGAAGCTGAGCGAGTCGCGGCGGGTCGTGGTCAGCTCGGGGTTGAGCACGGCGGAGCCGAGCACCGAGTACTGCAGGGTGCGGTGGGTGTGGACAACCCCCTTGGGAGCTCCGGTAGAGCCTGAGGTGTAGAACAAGGCTGCCGGCTGGTCGATGTTTCCGCCGGCGAGGCGTTGGTCGAACAGCGCCGGGTTGGCCGCGTCATGGGCTCGACCGGTCTCGCGCAGGTCGGCCCATGTCCTGCTGACGACCGTTTCGGGCAACCCCGACGGGGCATCATCGAAGCTGATCACGGCGCGCAGCGCGGGGAGCTCCGAGGCGATTGCGGCGACCTTTGCGACGTCGGCGACATCGCCGACCACGATGGCGATGGCCTCGCTGTGCCCGACGAGCTGCCTCACCTCAGCAGGGGAGCTCGTGGGGTAGACGCCCACCGGGATCGCCCCGGCCGACAGGATGCCGAGCGCCGTCATGACCCATTCGGTGCGGCCCGACGCCATGATGGCGACCCTGTCCCCGGGCGCGACGCCGAGGGCAGCCAGGCCGAGCGTGACCTCGCGTACGGCCGAAGCGTACTGCGCCCAACTGGTCGGGATCGCGCGCGTCCCGTCCCACTGGCAGAACGCGACCTCCTCGGGTTCGACTTCCGCGCGGTCCTGCACCATCTGGGCGAAGGTGCGGTCGACGGCCTCGAAGTTGGCAACGCCGATGTCGGTGACGCCGCTCAGGACGGGCACCTGCCGGGCGCGGGCATCGGCTGCGGGGACGGTATTCGTGACCATCATATCGCTCCATTTCCTAATGGCAGGCCTGGCTGGCCTACGTGTGGTCTGGTGTGGTGTTCAGTGCCGGCGGCGTTCCGTCGGAAGACCGCGACGGCGCCCGCTGCTTCCTCCATCCTTCTCGGAGGCTCCGGGCCACGGGGTCGTCGATCCAGGAGGCAGCCTTGGCGAGCGTGACGTCGGCTCGCTGTTGGTCCTCGATGTCGTCGTAGTCGTTGACGGCATGCTTGAGCGCCGCATAGAGCACCGGCGCTCGACGCCCGGCCTCTCGGGCACGATCGAGCGCTTCGATCATCAGTCGGCCGGGCTCGATAATGGCGTCGACGAGCCCCCACCGCGCCGCCTCCTCGGCACCGATCAGTTCACCACTCAGCAGCAGGTCACGCGCGCGCCGCATTCCGATCAACCGGATGAGGCGCTGGATGCCTTTGTCAGCGGGCAGCAGGCCATGTCTGATCTCGGGGAATCCGAACCGGGCGTGCGGCGCCGCGAGCACCGCGTCCGCGAACAGCGCGTACTCGACGCCGCCGCCGACGCAGTCGCCGTTGACGGCGGCGATCACCGGAGCCCGGTATCGCTCCATCGCGACGAGCAGATTGTGGAATCCCCGCATCCGCTGTTGGATCGGGCCGGCGGCAGCTCCGTCCACCTCCTTGATGTCGCCGCCGGCGCAGAAGAACCGATCGCCGGCGCCGGTGATCACCACCGGCGGCGGGTCGCCCTCGCCGCGGTCTCGGAACAGCGCGATCATGGCGAGCAGCAGCGGACGGTTCAGGGCGTTGGCTGGCGGCCTGTCGAGCGTTGCGACCAGGACGCCGTCGTGGCCGGCCGTCCGCAGTCCGGTCGCCGCCTCGCTCTCGTATCGGACCGTCATCGAATGCGTCTCTGTCTGATCTCAGGGAATCCGAGCCGGCGTGGAGCGCAGCAAGCACCGCGCCCGCAAAGAGCGCATACGCTACGCAACGAGCCCGTCAGCTTGTGCCTTCTGCGAAGCGCTTGCGCTTCTCCCGGAAGGCCGCGACGGCCTCTTTCCGCTCGGGGCTATTGAACGTAAGCGTCTCGAGCGCACCCGCGGTGTCGAGATTGAGATGCGCCTGTTCCTTGATCAGCTTGTTGACGCTGTACTTGGTCCAGATGATTGCGCTACGGGGACCGCTCGCGAGCAGTTCGGCATATCCGATCGCATACTCGAGAACGGTGCCTTCCGGCACGACCTTGTTGATCATCCCCGCTGCCGCCGCGTCTTCCGCCGAAATGAATTCACCGGTCATCAAGTAATGCTTGGCCCGCGCCGGGCCCAGAAGAAGCGGCCATATGACAGCACCGCCGTCGCCGGCGACGACGCCGGCCGTCACATGCGTATCGGCGAAACGAGCGCTTGGCTGGGCAAAGATAACGTCGCAGAACAGAGCGAGCGTGGCGCCCAACCCGACCGCCACGCCGTTCACGGCGGCAATGACGGGGGACTCCACCTCAAGGATGTTTCTAATGAGGTGTCGGCCCGAGCGCGTCGGCGATATCTTATGTATGCCCTGATCGAGCGCGTTCTGATCGCCGCCTGAGCAGAACCCACGACCAGCGCCGGTAAGGACGATAGCCTTCACCGCGGGATCGTTATCGAGATCCACGAACAGCTCCTCCAACGCGGCATGCATAGGCCAATCGATGGCATTGAGTATCTCGGGCCGGTTCATGGTGATGACGGCCACACCGCTCGGACGTATCTCCACGAGCAAGCCCACGTACTTTTTATCTTTCATTTTCAGTCTCCCGTTGTTCAGATAGGCGTCAGGCCGAAGCCGCCGAATTACGGACGGATCCATCGACCGTCCCGGCGGCCGCCTTGGCATTTTCAAAGGCCTCGCGCTCGGCATAGTGGTCGGGGCGGGCGGCGCGGATGTCGGCAAGGATCGCGTCGGACGCACGCACGACCGACCGGGGGTTTTTGAACCTCGGGATGACGTACTTGCCGAACAGCTCGATCGACTTCATCAGCTCCTTGTGCGGCATGCCGTCGATGCGCAGCGCGAGCGCGTCGATGCCCATGTCGACGTACCGTTGGACCTGCCTGATGCAGGTCTCGACGTCGCCGACGATGAAGCTCCCGGACTCGTCGAACAAATAGCGCTCGTTCTTGAAGTCGATGTTCTTGATCTCGCCGAGCGATCCGTAGTCGGCGGACAGTTTCGCCAGCCGCTCATAGGCGTCGATTGACAAGGCGACGCTATGGGCCAGCGTCGCCGCCCACCGCTCCGCCTCCTCATTTGTATCGGCGCAATGCATTCCGCCGGAAATCACGGCGACCTTCTGCGCCTGCACCGGGTAAACATGCACGGCACTCGCCAGCTCCTTGTCATAGAGCTCGGCCGACCTCTGGACGGAGGCGAACCCGTTATAGCCGCCGCCCATCATGGCGCCGATGCCCATATGCGCCGCGGCGGCGATCGATTGCGGGCTCGCGGTCGCCATCATCATTGGCGGATAGGGTAGCGTCACGTGCTTGGGCGTCAGGCTGCGCGGCGGAATCTTGTAGTGCTCGCCGACGAAAGAGAAGATGTCGTTCGACAGGGCCCGGCGGATGACCTCGATGCCCTCCATCTGCTGCGCCTTGGTCTCCGCGGGGTCGACCTCGAAGGCGTGCAGCGCGAGGGTGGTGTTGCCGCGCCCGACGGCGAGCCCGACGCGGCCGTTCGACAGGATGTCTTCGGTCGCCAGCCGCTCCGCGACGCGGAGCGCGTGATTGATCTTCTTGGGCAGCGGCGTGATCAGGTGGATGAACTGGATTCTGCTCGTGAGCGCCATCATGTACGGGTAGATCACCTCGGGAGCGGAGGTCGAAGCCGTGCCGATCGCGAAATGCTGTTCGGAGCACCCGAACGCATCGAATCCGACTTTCTCCGCCAGAATCACTTCATCGATGAGCTCGCGATAGCGGTGCGCGTGGGTGTGTCCCGGCTGGGTTTCCCCTTCGCTGAAGAAGATGAACCGCATGCGTTGTGCCTCCTCTGCACCTTAATGTTAATCCGAACTAACTTTATTGTCAGCTATCGCGTCTTGTCAACGGCCTTTTGGTGCTGGCTGCTTAGAACCCATCTTAGAGCCTAATGCTATTATTATCGGACTTTTCTGCGAAACGAGCGTATGGAATCAGATGCCCGCCCCCTGTTTGGCGAATCCGGTAGCCGTCAATAAAGTTAGTACGTATTTACTTTTGGCAGAAGAGGAGACGTTTCCATGATCGGAACGCCGAGGCCGCGAAGGATCACGCCGGAGCGAAGGATAGCGGGTTGCTTCGCGCCCGCCGTGCGGTACGGTTTGTCGCGATGAACATCCAGACACTCCCGATCAAGCGCGCATCCAGGAGCCGGCGGCGCGAGCAGTTGATCTCGGTCGCCGCCGAGTTCTTCCTGCATCACTCCTACGACGCAGTGACCGTCGAGATGATCTCTGCGCGCGCCGGCATCACCGGTCCCGGACTCTATCGCCACTTCCAGAACAAGCAGGCCTTGCTGATCGCGGTTCTGGAGGAGCCGACGCAGGTCGTGCACGAGGTCGCAAAACGAATCGCGGAGACGACCAGGGAACCCAAGGCAGCGATCGTGGCGATGGTCGAATCCCACATCCGGCTCATCCTGCAAGGACCGCCGAGCACGCTCATCTTCACTAAAAACGAGCACGCTCTTCCCGAACACGACCGCCGAAGGATCCGCCGCGAGATGGCGCTGTACGCCGAAGAGTGGGTCTCTGTCGTAGCCCCGCTGCGGCCCGACCTGTCCGAAGCCGAGGCACGACTGTTGACGCAGGCCGTGTTCTCCATGCTCAACACGGCGGCGACGCTCAAGAAAGGCCTGGACGAGCAGTCGATCTTCTCGATCATGCGGCAAGCCGCACTGCACGCGCTGCTCGGCCGCGGCGACCTCTGACCTAGGCTTGGCCTGCCTACGCCCAGCGCGACCGGTCGACGTCGCGTAGCTGCACCACGCGGCCAGGTGCGCTCGAAATCGAGTACGCGCCGCGGCGCCAGACCGAAATTGAATCGCTCTAAGTCGAACACCGTGCGATCGCGAAGCAACAATCAGCGCACAACCGCCTGACTTGGAAAGCTTCTAGGCGAGCGTGGATTGCGCAGAAGCGACGTCGAGCTAGAGCAAGTCCGGATTCTCTTCGTTCAAGTCCGGAGCGTACTTTTCAATGTTGTTCAAGAATAGCGCCGTCCAAGGCGCAATCGCTGCCTCGAGTTGTCTGGCATTCGGGTTCTGTCTGGTCCAAAGCGCTTCGGCTCAAACCACCGCACCGATGTCCGGCGCAACATCGCTGCCGCCGATCGAAGTCCAGGCCCGCCCGGCAAAACGGAATGCACCGAAATCGATCCAGGCCGGCCAGTCGTCCCGCTCCATTGTTCGCGGCCGACGAAATGCGAGCCGCGGCAGGAGCGCGCCGCCGGTGGCGAACGGCAACACGACACCGCAACGACCGGAAACCGCTTGGGGACCGGTGCAGGATTATGTCGCATCGCGCAGCGCCGCGGCAACCAAGACCGACGCACCGATCATGGAGACACCGCAGTCGATCTCGGTGGTGACGCGCAAGCAGATCGCCGACCGGGACGCTCAGACCGTCAACGATGCGATGAGGTACACCGCCGGTGTCCAGACCGATCTCTACGGACCGGATGCGCGCATGGACTGGTATTCGATCCGCGGCTTCAATCAGTCGACGTCCGGATTCTATCTGGACGGCCTCGGCCTGCCGCGCATCGAGAGCCCCGACACCTCCTGGTCGGCGGAGCCTTACGCGCTGGAGCGCGTCGACATCCTGAAGGGACCGAGTTCGGTCCTGTTCGGCCAGAACTATCCCGGCGGACTGGTCAGCCTGATCAGCAAGAAGCCCACCGAGGACCCGTTTCACGAAATCGGAGTCCAGTTCGGCACCTTCAACCGCAAGCAGGTGCAGTTCGACCTCAGCGGTCCGGCCAACGACGACCACACCTTGCTCTATCGGTTCACCGGAGTTGCGCGCGACAGCGACAGCTATGTCCACTACATGCCGGATGATCGGGTCTACCTCCAGCCGCAGATCACATATCAGCCGGACGCCTCGACCAAGCTCAACATCGAAGCGACCTACATGCACATCTCTACCGGCGGCGTCGCCGGCTATCTGCCGGCATCAGGCACCTTCCTGCCGAATCCGTATGGGCGCCTGTCCAACAGCTTCTTCGGCGGAGATCCAAACTACAACGCAACGACCAAGAACCAATATTCCATCGGCTATCAGTTCGAGCACAAGACCGATGAGGATTGGACCTTCCGGCAGAATATGCGGGTCGCGCATCTCGACTTCGCCTCCAAGGCGACCTTCGGGTGGTATCCGGGACTGGCGTCCGACCACGTGTCGCTCAGTCGCCTGAGCGGACTAGCCCAAGCCACGCTCACGACCTTCCACGTCGACAACCAGGCCGAGAAGAAGATCTCGACCGGCATTCTCGATCACACGCTGCTCTTTGGCGTCGATTACCAATATCAAGACACCAGTGTGATGAAGGGTTACGGATCGCTGCCGGATCTGAACATCTTCAATCCGGTGTATTTCCAGAGCTTCGTTGCTCCGGACTATAACGACACCCGCCTGCAGGGAAACTCCTCGCAGGCCGGCATCTATGCGCAGGACCAGATCAAGCTCGGACGCCTCACCGTCGTGCTCGGCGGTCGGGAGGATTTCGCGCGGACCAGCCAGTATGAGCAGGTCAACGACGTCACCAGCAAGCAGAACGACAGCGCGTTCAGCGGCCGCGTCGGCGCCATCTACAATTTCGACAGCGGCTTCGCACCCTATTACAACTATGCGCAGTCGTTCATTCCGCAAATCGGCTCGGACCGCAACGGACAGGGCTTCAAGCCGCTGACCGGCACCCAGAACGAGGTCGGCCTCAAATTCCAGCCGCCCGGCTCGCGCAGCATGTTCACGGTCGCGGCCTTCGATATCAGACAGCAGAACGGTCTGACGGCCGATCCGGTCAATCCGCTCTACTCCGTGGCGGTCGGCGAGACCCGGTCGCGCGGCATCGAGCTCGAGGCACTGGTCAGCCTGACCGAAGGCCTCGACCTGACGGCAGCCTACACCCGTCAGGAGGTGAAATTCACCAAGGCGAACGACGACACCCAGGGCAAGACGCCCTACAACACGCCGACCGACATGGCGTCGTTATGGGCCAAATATCATTTCAACGACGGCATGCTGGCGGGCTTCGGCCTCGGCGCCGGCGTTCGTTACATCGGAGAGACCTGGGGCGACAATCTCAACACATTCAGGGTCCCGGGATATGCGCTGATCGACGCCACGCTGTCCTACGAATATCAGAAGCATTGGCGGTTCGCCGTCAATGGCACCAACCTGTTCGATCGACGCAACGGCATGTGCTTCGAAACCTACGCCTGCTGGCTTGGCCCCGGACGGGCCGTGATCGGCAGCGTCTCCTACCGCTGGTGACGAGTGCGAGGCCCTACTGGTTGAGGATCGGCGGAATGTCCTTGAGCGCCTTCGGACCAGGCAGCGAGCTGAGATAGGCGTGGATGTCGGCGGCATCCTTGTCCGACAGCACGTCGGCCGAGAACGACGGCATGTCGTTCGGCGCCTCGCGCAGGAAGGCGATGAAGGACTCCACCGGCAGCGCGATCTGCGCCAGCGCAGGCGTCAGATAGTTAAAGCGGCCGCCCTGCCCGGCGCGGCCGTGGCATTCGAAGCAGCCGTCGGCGAGGTAGAGCCGCTTGCCGTTGACGGGATCGCCAGCCGGCGACGCGTCATCGGCGCGCGCGGCGATGCCGCCACCGGCGGCGAATGCCCCCGCGATCGCGGCGACGGTTGCGAGGCGTATCACGGATCGACCGATCGTCATCATCGCCATCCCCCTCAACGCTGATCCATCACGACGTCGAGCAGCGCCGGCTGGCCGCCCTTGACCATGGCGATCGCACGCTTCAGCGCCGGCGCAAGCTGGTTCGGGTCGTTGATCGGGCCCTCGCCATAGACGCCGAACCCCTTGGCGAGCGTCGCGTAGTCGACGAAGGGATCCTTGATCGTGGTGCCGATATCGGTGTTGGTGATGCCGCGGCCATGGCGCGCTGCCATCGCCTGCAGGTACATGTATTCCTGATGATAGGCGCGGTTGTTGTGCACGATGTAGAGCATCGGGATCTGGTGATGCGCGGCGGTCCATAGCGTCGACGGCACGAACATGAAATCGCCGTCGCCGCCGATCGCAACCGTCAATCGTCCATGCCGCTTGTTGGCGAGCGCAGCGCCCAGCGAGGCCGGCAGGGTATAGCCGACACCGCCACCGCCGGCGACGCCGTTCCATTGATAAGGCTTCTTGAAATCCCACAAGCGATGCGGCCATGCCAGGCCGATCGAGGTGCCGACCAGCGACCAATCCTCGTCCTTGATCTGGCTGTAGAGCTCGGCGCACAGCCGCGCCGTGGTGATCGGGCTCGCGTCCCAACCGATCGTGGCGTCGAGCTTCGCCTGCTCGACGGTGGCGAGCTTGGCCGCCGCGAGCTTCTTGCCGCGCGCGTCGAACGCCGCCTTGCGGCCCTCGTCGATCTGGCGCTTCACCTGCTCGGTCAATGTCGGCAGGCTTGCCTCGGCGTCGCCGGATATGTCGAGGTCGACCTCTTGGTAGCGGCCGAGATCCTGGTAGTTGGCCTTCATGTAGAGGCCGCGGGTGCCGAGCGTGACGATCCTGGCGGTCTTCTTGTAGCGCGGCTCCGAGGTGCGCACGATGCGATCGTGGAAATCGCTGAGCGTGCCCCAGATATCGTTGACCTCCATCGCCAGGATCAGATCGGCCTGCGACAGGATCGAGCGCCGGAACGACTGGTTGAGCGGATGGCGAGAGGGGAAGTTCATGCGGCCGTAATTGTCGATCACGGCGCATTGCAATGTCTCCGCGAGCTCGACCAGACGCGGCATGCCGGCCGGCGTGCGCGCCATGCGGTCGCACAGGATCACCGGGTTGTCGGCCGCGACCAGCATTTTGGCGAGCTCGGCCAGCGCCGCGTCGTCGCCTTGCGGCGGGACCGCGGCGGTGAATTTCGGGATGCGCAGGCGGTCGCGATTCTCGATCGGGTTTTCCTGCAATTCCTGGTCGAGCGACAGCATCACCGGCGCCATCGGCGGCGTGGTCGAAATCTTGTAGGCGCGCACCGCCGATTCAGCGAAATGCTGGAGCGAGGCCGGCTGATCGTCCCATTTGACGAAGTCGCGCGTCAACGCCGCGGGATCGATCGCCGAATGTGGCCATTCGGCGCCCGGCGCGCGCTTGTCGCCCTCCATGATGTTGCCGCCCATCACGATGACGGGGACGCGGTCGCACCAGGCGTTGTACATCGCCATCGAGGCATGCTGGAGCCCGACCACGCCGTGGCAGATCATGGCGAGCGGCTTGCCTTCCATCTTGGCGTAGCCCTGGCCCATATGCACCGCGATCTCTTCATGCGGGCAGGTGATGATCTCGGGCTTCCTGTTGCCGCCATGATTGATGACAGCCTCGTGCAGGCCGCGGAAGCTCGACGCGCAGTTCATCGCGAGATAGTCGATGTCGAGCGTCTTCAGCACGTCGACCATGAAGTCGCCGCCGCTCGACGTCTGATTGACCGGATCGGCCGGCGGCGGCGCCGCGTCGGCGGCCGCGAGCCGCGCTCCGGGAGGCGCAGCCTTGGGACGCTCTTCCGGAAGCGCCGGGATCGCGGCATTGGCCGCGGCCGGCGTACTCAGCGCGGCCGCGCCGGCGATCGTCGCTCCTTTCAGGAAATTCCGGCGGCTGGAATCGGGCGCGCCATCGCGGCGCGAGCTGCTTCGCTTCGACATGGTGTCCTCTCCGGGAACGTGACCAGATGCCTACGAGCTCGTTGTTGGTTGACGCCAGTGTCGTCCCCGATGTTGCGAACCGTCAAGACACAGACGCGTCAGCGAGCCGCACCAGCCGGGCCGCTCCGCGGAATCGGCGGGGGATCGGCAACAATCCAGTCACGCTTTTTCGCTCGCAGCGCGAACCACGCGAGGCGGGCGCGGGACCGTTTCGACAGGCATGAACATCTTGGCCATGGCGTCGGCGCAGACCTCCATGCCGGCGCGCTCTGCGCCATATTTTGGCCATAGCCCGTTTCTTAAAGGCCCGAGCGGGCCATGTCCCCGCCTCTGTTTTGCGTCGCCCGGCCGATGCGGTCGCTTCGCAACCTAATCGCAGATCATCGCTGCGCCCCTCCCACAATCAGGATGGTCTGCCAACAACAAGAGGACTTTGTAATGCGTAAAACTCTTGCGGCTGTCGCCGTGCTCCTGGCCTTTGCTTCGTCTGCTGCCGAAGCGCGCGGCCGCCATCATCATCGACACTATGCACACGCACATTCCGGTCGCCCGGCCGCGTGGTGCGGCTGGTTCATGCGCACCCAGGTCGGCAGCGATCCGGGTCCGCAGTACAATCTGGCGCGATCCTGGGCACGCTACGGCAGCAATGCCGGCGGTCCTTCGGTCGGCGCGATCGTCGTCTGGCGTCACCACGTCGGCAAGATCGTCGGCCACGAGAATGGCCAGTGGATCGTCACCAGCGGCAACGATGGACATGCGGTGCGCACGCGGCCGCGCTCGCTGGCCGGCGCCATCGCGTTCCGAAACGCCTACGCTTCGTTCTAGCGCGCTGTCGCGCGAAACTCGACAACGGGTTCGCGCGAGGAGAATGAGTCCGGAGCTTCGATTCCAACTCAATCGGAACCGAAGCTCCGCGGAACTCGCGATGCTGATGTCCTCGTGCGAGCTTGCAACCCGCAGCGATATACGAACCGTTCATCATCACGGCTTACGCTGAGTCAGGGTTTCGCCCTGAAGCCCTCAGACGGGCGTCGTCACCTGCGTTGACCGGGTGGCGGCGCCTTTTCAGGAATACGCAGGCGTGCCTCAAAGATCGAAGAAAGTCGCGGCCTCCTCCCGGACCACTCCTTATTGGTCGGCTGCTTGCGTCAGCCTCCGCAATGGCATGACCGTTTTCGTGGTGACGGGCGGGGTGCTCGGATTCCTGTTGGCCGCCAAGCACTATCTGTAGACATCACGGTCGCGTTCGAGCCGGCAGCATCGCCGAGGCTGGATCAAGCGATCCGCACAACGCCGGGAGCAGCTTCGGCACGGCCGAAGCGAGCCGTCGGAACATCCGAATTGTCACCGCCGCAGCGTCCGATACGCTCGCAGCAATTTCGACAATCGGCGGGTGTTCCGGGGGGAGCGATATGCCTGACGTTCTGGTTGAGATACGCGAAGGCTGGCTCGCCGGCCAAGGCAGCGAATTTCTGGCTGCCATTCAGGATGCGATCAGCGAGACATTGCGAACGCCGGTGCATGACAAGATCCTACGCCTTGTTCAGCACGCGCCGGACAGTTTCTCGATCCCGGATTGGACCGGTGAGCGGTTCACGCATATCGAGATCACGATGTTTCCCGGCCGATCCGTTGCGACAAAGCGCGCGCTCTACAAGGCCATCGTCGAGAACCTGGCGCGGTTCGGCGTGCCGGCCAACGACATCAAGATCATCCTGATCGAGGTGGCGCGCGAGAATGTCGGAATGCGCGGTGGCAACGCCGCGTCCGATTTCGACATCGGATACGAGACGGCCGTCTAGCCGTACAACGGTTCTGATTGGATCAGAACCGTTGCTCCAGATTGCTTTTCCGATGCGCTTGTTCACGCGAAGCAGCGACGGCCTCGCTCGAGAACACTCCAGCTTGCTTGCCGCAACGGTCTCGACAGTCCCCGCAACTCACGCCATCGCTGGCGCATTGCGGCGGCGATAGACCATGAACCCGATCCCCGCGAAGCCCAGGATCATCATCGCCCATGTCGAGGGCTCGGGGATGGCGGCAACCTGCGGAACGAATGGTGTTTGACCGGTCAGGCTCCCGTTCCCGATGTTGACATAGCCATTCACGTAGCTGTGCCCTATCGGGTCGCTGGCAAGCACGACGCTGATGATCCCACCGTTCACTTGCAGCAGGTAGGCGTTGCCGGAGAAGTTGAACTCGTCATTGATCGAAAATCCGTTGAACTGGCCGTTGTTGTACTGAATGGCCGCATTCGGATCGGTGACCGTGAAGTTGTGGCCGTTCACGCTGAAGCTGATCGATGGAACGGCGTTAGGAAAACTCGACAGAAAGACATTCACAAATCCGCTGCCCGCGCCGGGCACCAGATTGTTGTCGTAGACGAATGAGCCCGCATAGGTGTCGCCCGGCGACACGACGCCGGTGAACGGGGCCGAGACATTCGCGTTGCCGCCGAATATTCCGCCCGAGAAATTCACGCTGGTGTAGGTGTCGGCGCTGGCCGTGCCTGACATGAGGCCAAGTGCGAGCGCGGCGATGACGTATTTGAAATTCATCTCACTCTCCCAACTATTATTGCTTAGTATTTCTATTTATTAACAATTTATTTCTGAAATTGATACACAATTCGAGATACGCGCTTAATCGCAAGCAACTGCAATGAGTTAGCGGTCGCTCTCTGACGTATCTGGGACGGCGGACGCGCCGGCATGTATTCATCGGCGAGGCGCACGTCTCCACTCGGCGTGCCCGCCTCAACGATCCCGGAGATGCCTGAGATAGGCGCAGAACATGTCGGCCATGGCGTCGGCATGGGCCTTGATCTCCGCGCGCGTTCGCGGGCTTTCCGAGAAATGCTTGCCGACCGTGCTCAGCGTCGTCGTGATCAGACCGCCGGCCGTCGCGCGGATCGCGTCGGAAGCGTCCGGCAAAGCCTCGCGCATGAAGACCGCGACGATGCGCTCGCCCGATGCCCGCACCTCGCGCGCTTCGGGCGCGTCACGATAGAGCGGGGCTGCGTCATTGAGCGCGACGCGCACCGCGGCCTCCTCGCATTCGGAACGGATGAAGGCGTGCACCAGCGCGCGCAGCCGGTCCAGGGGCGGCCGCGTGGCGTCTTCGAGGATATCGCGCAGCATCACCGTGGTCTGCCGCCACTCGTCGCTCTGTAGCCGGAACAGGATCGAGGCCTTGTTCGGGAAATACTGGTACAGCGAGCCGACGCTGACGCCGGCCCTCTCGGCCACCCGCGCCGTGGTGAAACGCTGCGCCCCCTCCTTCGTCAAAACCTGAACAGCGGCATCGAGAATGGCCGCGACGAGCTCGCTCGAGCGGGCCTGTTGCGGCTGCTTTCGCGAGGAAATTGAAGACGTTCGCCGCCTGGCCATGGACGCCCTATGAGCACTTTGGGGAATGCGATTAGCGAATGCGACTAATTATTCGTATTTCTGGCGAGGCGCAAGGACGCGCCGTTGACGAACCGGAGACCAGATATGACCACCCTCACCTCACCGAAACTCGCGGGCTTGCTCGATCGCCTGTTCGAGCAGGCTTCCGCCGCGGTGGAGCAAACCCAGCTCGCGGTCGCCGACCTTTCCGACGAGGAACGGGATCGCCTGATGCAGAGCAGGACCGACTACCGCGCGCTCTACGAGCGGTTCAAGAATGCGCCGCTCGCGGTCTCGCGCGACACCGGCGCGCTGCTCTACATGCTGGCGCGCGGCGCTCGCGCGCGCAACATCGTCGAATTCGGCACCTCGTTCGGGATCTCGACGCTGCATCTTGCCGCCGCGCTGCGCGACAATGGCGGCGGACACCTGATCACCAGCGAGTTCGAGCCGTCCAAGGTGGCGCGCGCCCGCGACAATCTCGTCGCCGGTGGTCTCGACGACCTCATCGAGATCCGCGAAGGCGACGCGCTCACGACGCTGCGCACCGGTCTGCCCGATACGATCGACCTCGTGCTGCTCGACGGCGCCAAGGCGCTCTATCCCGACATCCTCGATCTCGTCGAGAGCCGCCTGAAGCCCGGCGCCTTCGTCGTCGCCGACAACGCCGACTACAGCCCCGACTATCTGGCGCGGGTGCGCGCGCCGGCGAACGGCTACCTGTCGGTGCCGTTCGGCGGAGACGTCGAGCTGTCGATGCGGCTCGGCTGACGCCGGAATGCAAGACGCGCGCGATCAGGCTGTCTTGATCTTGTCGACGATGGCGGACAATCGCGCGCGCTTTGCGGGGTCGGTGACCTGCGCAACGGTGGTTTCGAGGTCCTCGATCACGCTATCGACCTCCCACTTGGCTTTGCCTTCGGCAATCACATCCTCCGCAAGGTCGTCAGCCTTGTCGGCCTCGCCCAGGTCAAAAGCTGCGACGAGCAGCGTCGGGCGGTACCATCGGTCGGCGATCTGTAGCCGCCTCGCGCGCTCGCAGGCCGCGATGACCGCACGAAGGGTCGTCTGCGCGCGCTCCTCATCACCTGCTTTTCCCCGCCGCCGATAGAGTCGCGGCAGATTGCTGGAGCAATAATAGGCGTTGAGATCAAGGTCCATTCCCTGCTCATAGCAGCAGATCGCCTTGGCAAGGGCTTCCTTGCACTCGGATGCGCTCGCCGTCGGTGCCTTGGAGAGGCGCTTGTAGCGACCGCCCATCAGGCCAAAGCGTTCCGGCGTTGGCCCCGCGAGATCAATCAGTGTCTGGATTTCGGCGACGGCCCGAACATCGTCGCCTATCTGGGCAACAGCGAATGCGCGATTTTCCTGCACCTCCGCCTGGTTCGCGAAGCGCTTGGGGAGTCCGCTGGTGTAGTCGAGCAGGACGTTCCAATCCGCTTTGGTATCGACGCAGTCGCGCAACAACAGCAACAAGGCGAGGGCCTTCGCGTAGCTTAGGGGTGGATTCGCCTCCACGGCGACCAGTGCCTGCGCGCGCTTCATGCGCTCCGCCTTGGGTGCCGCACGCACCGCCCGAATCTTGGTCTGGAATTCGGCCTGCTCGGCGAGTTGATCCCGCATGGTTATCGCCTTCGCCGGATCGACCTTGCAGGGATAGCCAGGGATCGACTGGTGCATCGGCGAAACTCCGTCACGACGCGCCTCGATCTGATCCTTGATCGCGCCCTGCACGGCGACGGCGGTCGCCTCGGTAATCTCGCCTTCGGGCAGCGGATATCGAATGGTTCGCATCTGCGCGACGTCGAACAGTGGCTTGGACCAGTCGGCCGCGAGCAGGACACACCCTGTCTCCTGCGACGCGTGGCGAATACCGACCTCGTAATACACGTTGCCGTTCGGGATCGTCATGTCGGCCAGCACCAGATCGGCGAAGTAGAGCCGCTCCAGCATCTCGCTGATGATCAATGCGCTGGTGTCCTGGTCAGCGCGCACCGGCTCATACTTGAGCGCCTTGATAACCGGGACATAGCAACGATCCCACAACGCGTTGAAGTCAATCTCGGTCGGCCCACGCCCCGGCTCAGCCTGGGTCGCCTTGCGGCCGTAAGGCATGATCATGAAACATGACGGCATTCCTGAAATCTCCTAGTCCCATAATTTTTTCGTATCCAGCCAGTAAACCCACGTCGTCTTGCGCCCCGCCTCGTCCATCAGGTGCTTGGCGCCGCCGGGACCATCGCCGCCTTCGCCGTTCCACAGGCAGATGAAGGCAAGTTTCTTGTCGCCAAACCGGGCGGCGCGCTCCAGCATCCATTGATTGTCGCGCTCATAGGCGTTCTCACCGGCCGGCAGCGGACCCAGTTCGTCCGGCATGACATGGAGCGTCGCCTTCGATTTCGCAGCAAAATAGCGCGCGCGCCAGTCGCCGCCGGCGAAATCGACCGATCCAGCAAGGAACGTCGGCTCGTCGAACGGAATATAGATTTCAAGCCGCATGCCCTGCGCGAGCGCGGCTTCCGCAAACAGCAGATCGCCGCCGCAGGCGCCGCCGCAAATCGCAAGATCGCCCTTGGTGACACCGATCTTCGCCAGCGCGTCGGCGATCGCAGCGGCCGCAACGGCCTCCTTGTCCGGTGGAAAGCGTGGGGTCTTTCGATCTGGCGCATCGATCATGTGACCGCTGAAGAGAACCACCGTGTTCGGTGACTTGGCGTCTTGTTCGGTAGCCATCGCGACACCTCGACTTAATGATTGGATCATCGTGTCCAGGTGACGAACTTAACCGAAGGCGAATTCCTTGTCGAAGCCGGGATCGGCGTGTCGCGACGCGCCGGTACGCGCGGCATCACGCGATATCGAAGGCCTGCGGGAAGTGTTCCGGCTTGACCTGCACCTTCGCGGCGAGCGCGCCGATCCCGGCGAGCTCGTCCATGTTGCTCGGGTCGTCCATCGCGGCGACCTTCGCAACCGCGTCCGCGGTCCGGTCGATGGCGAGCTTGTCCTTCAACCACGCGGTTTCCAGCAGCACATTGTAGCGCGCATAGGTCGCGAGCTGCGGTCCGCCCTGGCTATCGGCCAGCATATCCGTGACCGCACGATCGATCGACCACGGGGTCAGGCACTTGGTGAGCCATTGCAGCATGCCGTGATTGACCCGTCCGCAATCGTCCATGAGCGATTGCAGCGACCGCACGCCCTGTTCCGCCGCCGGCATACGGAGGATCTGCTCCGTCGAATATGTCGCCTTGAATACGCCCGTGCCGGCAGAAATCAGCAGCAGCCTGTCGTGGCCGCTTTGCCAGCGGAAACCGTGGCCGTTGAGGGCAGCGAGCATCAGGAGCTGCAAGGCGGGATCGTTGAACGGGCTGACGCCGCCGTCGACAAAGGCGCCATTGACCGTGTGACCGTCGCGCGCCGAAATCGTGATCTCCTCCGGCTTGAAATAGGTCGGCGCCGCGGTGCTGGCGCGAACGACTTGTGTCAGCCGCAGTGCACCGTCCTGTTTGGCAAAGGGCGCGTCCGGATGATTGTGCAGCGGCCAGGGACTGCCGGTGTCGAGCCGCTTGGTCATGATCATCAGGCCGGTGCGGATACGATCGCCGCCGAGCACGGTATCGGCGCCGAGCTGCGCATCGAGCGCGTGCTGCAAGGCGTCGGAATCGAATTTCGGGGCCAGCAGCCCGCGGCGCCAGAACGATTCCTGGAAGATGTCGGTGCCGATCCCGCGATACAGCTTCTTCAAGGCGTCCACGGTCATGCCGCAGGCGAGCCCGGCCGCGATGATCGATCCGGTGGAAGTGCCGCCGATCAGATCGAAATAGTCGCACAGCAGCAGCTCGCGGTTTTTGTATCGGTCGCGCAAATGCGTCTCGATCGCAGCCAGGTATTCGAGCGTCAGGATGCCGCGAATGCCGCCACCGTCGAGCGCAAGGATCCGCTTCGGGCCGGCTTCGCGATCAAGATGCTGCTGCTTCGTCTTCGGCATGACTGCCCCCGCACAATGACTTTCGCTGATCTCGATCCGGCCGACCGATCACGGCCGAAGGCTCAATTGGTCGGACACCCTCGCGCCAACAGCGCCAGGGCTTCAAATGAAGCGATGCGTTCAAGTCGACGCATCCGCCAAATTTCGAAAAATCTTAGCCAGTCATCACGGAGCACGACGAGCACAGCACGCCGGCTCCCTTGGCATTCTGCACGCAGCACATCCTAGGGTATAGTGAGATATTTCACTGGCAGGCGGTTTTTCTTTTTCGCGTCCGGCGATCGCAGGTTTCAGAGCCGGGCTATCATGGATGCGCGGCAAGACGTGCAGCCGCGGCATCCGGCCGATGCGACACGGCCAGCCGTCGCATAAAGTTCATGCAGATCGGATTTTGCCATGCCCAATGATTTCTCGGTCTTTATCAGCCATCGCGCCGAAGACAGATTTCTTGCACGGCTTTTGAAAGCACGGCTCGAATATCTCAGCAGCCTGGACGATCAGCGTTCGCTGGAATGCTTCGTGTGCGAGGAGATTCCCGGCGGCGCGGAATGGCGGCAATGGATGATCGACAACACGGCGAAAGCCGACTGCTTGATCTTCATCCACACCAATGCCGAGCACAATTGGACGTGGTGCGCCTCGGAGATTTCCCAATTCGACGGCTACAAGCGCGCGCTGAAGCTCACGTCAAAGGTGCTGTGGTTCTCGGTCGACAGCTCGCCCTCGTTTCCGATGCTGGCGGAGAACGAGTTCTACGGGATCGGCGACGACGAGGTCCGGCGGTTCCTCGAGGATCTGTTCGTGCGGCCGACGTTCGGCGCGGTGCCGCTGCGGCCGAAGCTGAACGCCAATCACGCCCGCGACTTCAACGAGGCGGTGAAGGACCTGCACGCGCAATTCATGCAGATCACCCGGCCGGAAGAGTTGTTTCGTCTGCGGCTTCGCGTCGTATTCAGCGACGAGCTGTCGTTCCGGCAGAAGGCCGATACCCTGAAGGCATTGCCGCCCACGGACCGTGCGCGTGGATTCCTGAGGGATGCCAAGCTGGAGGCGGATCCCGCCACCACCACGCTGCTGTCCGGCCCCGATACGGCCAATCTCGACTGGCAGGATCTGCTCAGCGCCCAGAACCGCTACGACAGCGGCGCCTGGCTCGACGAGCTGACGAGCTATGTCGCGAACTCGTTCTCCGACGTCGATGTCGCCAGCCGGCGCAGCCGCGAGCAGGTCCTCAGCCCGATCTTCCGCGATCTGAAGCTGTATCAGCCGGTGATCGCCCGGCTCGAATATCTCGACAACACGCCGTTCTCGGTCGTCATCATCTTCGTGCCGATGCCGCCCTTCAGCGAAGACCCGAGGCTGATGGTCGCGCAGAACATGCCAAAGGACATCGTCTTCCTCTCGATCCTGCTGCGACTGGCGCGACGCTTCAGATGGTCGTTTCTCGAGCCGCTCTACAACGCCGTCGAGGACCTCGACGAGGATTGCAGCGCCAAGCGATGGGACGATCTGCTGCAACGCTACCACGAATGCCTGGAAAATCTCGATTCGATCCTGCGGCAGGGCAACATGCGCGAGCTCGAAACCGTCGGCGACATCAAATCGACGATCAATATCGCCGACGATGCTCTGTTGAAGGAGATGTTCAAGGATTGGGGGACGTTTCAGGCCCGGCTTGCGCAGGCGATCGAGAAGAAGTCGCCGGGCGACGTGCGGCAAACGCTGGAGCCCTGGCTGAAGCGCAACAAGGACTTCATGAAGCAACTGCTCGTCGAAACCCAAGGCAAGGTGGAGAAGCTGCGGCCTCTGGAGGCCCGCTGACGCGCGTGCAGCGCGGCTGCGGCTGGACCGGCCGTGCCGCTCAGATCATCGAGGCGACGCGCTCGAGGCCGATCAGGCGTGCGAGCGAACGGACCTCGTTCTTCTGATCCTCGCGAAGCTGGAACAGCAACGGCATCGCTGCCGACTTCAGCTGCTGGACTTCCTCGGAGTCGGGATCGATCGGCATGGCGCCGGCGGCGGGATCGCCCTGGCGCTTGGCGTGGATCTTGCGGGCGACGGCGCGCAGCGCGGTCTCGACCGCGGGCCAGTAATATTCCTGCGACGACGACAGCTTGAGCCGGTCCTTGATTCCGGCGATCTGGGCATCGCTGAGCAGCGCATAGTTCTTCTGCGGCGCCGGCCTGGCGGCGGCCTTCGGCTTCGGCGGCGCGACAGCCGCGGCCGGTGCGACCACCGGTTCGGCGATCTTCGGCTGGACGGCGTCGACCGCGTCGTTGACCTTCGGCAGGCCGATATCGGCCGGCTCGGCGGAGGCGTAGGCCTGACGCACCGTGTCGGTCACGCCCGGAATAGCGGCCTGGGCTCGCAACAGCAGCGGCGACGGATTGGCGGGCGGCTCGGTCGACTGCGGCACCTCGAACGAGGCCGCGGCAAGCGTCGTGACGGCGAGCTTGTCCTGCTTGCTGGCGCGATTGGCGACCGGACCGATATCGGCCCGTGCTGCCGGCAGGCTGTCACGGCCCAAAATGGCTGTGATCGCGGCGCCTGCGAGAAGGAAGCATGTCAGCGCGGCGAGGGTGATGGCTCTGGTCAAAAACAACTCCATTCCCGGCCGGTGTCATCGCAAACTGCGGACCAAATGCGGCGTTAGCGTGCCGCGACGACGCCAATTGGGTGAAATTCGTCCCGAAACGGCCCGAAAATCAGGCCGCAAGGTCGAGTTCGTAGGCTTCCTGGATGTCCGCGACGATCTCATGCGCCGTCCACAGCGCTCCGGGCTGGACCGAATGCAGGCTGACCGTCCAGTTGGTGCGGCGGGTCGGCGGCGTCCTGACGATATCGAATTCGACCTGACGGCAGAGCGGATGCCGTTGCAGGGCGTAGAACACCCGGGTCCGGAGTTCGTCGAGCGATGCCGGGGTTTTGGCAAAGAGCGCCTCAAGGGCCATGTCGCGTTCCCACAACTGCCGGGCGGCCAGCCGTAGCGGCGGACCATCCCATGACGCCATTGTTGGGACTGGCATGGTTAATGCCGCGTTAAGTGGAGCGGCAGGATTTCAGCAATCGCCTGGACTTAACCGAGCCGCCCCCGCGCGCTGGCGGCCTCGTACTCCGCGATCGTCTGCGCCACGAGGTCGTCGACCGCGAGCACCCCGGTCACCCCGGAGGTGGAGTGACCGCCACTCCAGATGTCGCGCCAGCGCTTCGGGCGGCTTTCGCGGGCGCCGATGTCGATGTCCTTGCCGATGTCGATCGCGCCGCGCGCCGGCAGGTCGTCGGGATCGAGACCGGCGGCCTCGATCGAGGGCCGCAGCATGTTGGTCTGCAAACCGGTGAACGCCGTCGTGAGCAAGATGTCATCTGCGGTCGCATCGACCAGCATCTGCTTGTATCTGGCGTCCGCCATGCTCTCGCGCGTCGCGATGAACTTGGTGCCCATATAGGCGAGGTCGCAGCCGAGCGCCTCCGCGGCGCGCAGCGCGTGGCCGTCGCTGATGCCGCCGGCGAGCACGATCGGGCCATCGAAGAAACCACGCACCGCGCGGACGAACACGAACGGATTGAGCCAGCCGGTCTGCCCGCCCGCGCCGGCGGTCAGCAGCACGAGCCCGTCGGCGCCGGCGGCGACCGCGCGCTCGGCATGGCGGATCGAGGCGACGTCGGCGAAAACGAGCGCGCCGGCATCGTGCAACGGCGCGAGCACCGGCGCCGGCGAGCCGACCGAGGTGATCACGAGCTCGGGCTCGTGCCGCAGCAGCACGGCGAGGTCCTGCTGTAGCCGCGCGTTGGAGCGGTGCACGATCAGGTTCGGACAGACCGGCGCCGCCGCCTTGCCGCTCGCATCGGCATGCGCTTGCAGGCGGCGCTCGATATCGCCGAGCCACGCATCGAGCTGTTCCGTCTCACGGCAATTCACGGTCGGAAACGAACCGATCACGCCGTTGCGGCAGGCGGCTACCACCAGCTCGACACCGGACACCAAGAACATCGGCGCCGCGATCAGCGGCAGCCGGAGACGATCATGAAAGCGCGCGAGGAGATCAGCGGACAAGTTGTTTCTTCCCTGACTCATTGTGTTAGCGTTGCCGGCAACATTGGCACGAGCGAAGCCAAAGACAAAGACGGGAGGGACACCAGATGAGCGATCCGCTCTATGCATTTCCGGCGGTGTGCGAACAGACCTTGCGGGCGCTGGCGCGCTATCCGTCACGCACCGCCTTCGCGTGGCCGGGCGGCTCGCTCAGTTATCAAGGCGCGACCGACCTGATCGGGCGGATGCAGAGCGTGTTCATGCAGCTCGGATTCGCGCCGGGCACCCGCGTCGCCATGCTCACCGCCAACCGCGCCGATACCTGGTGCGCCGGCGTCGCCGCGCAATTGTCGCGGCTCGCGATCACTTGGCTGCATCCGCTCGGCTCGCTCGACGACCAGTTGTTCCAGATCGAGGACTCCGAAGCCGAGATGCTGATCGTCGACGGCATCACGTTTCGCGACCGCGGCGGCGAGCTCGCGGCCAAGGCAGCGGGCCTGAAGAACGTATTCACGCTCGGCCCGGCGAGCTACGGCGTCGACCTGTTGCAGGTGGTCGAAGATGCCGGCAGCGCCAGCCCAAGGAGCTTTGCGCACTACGACGACATCGCGATCCTCAACTATACCGGCGGCACGACGGGCAAATCCAAGGGCGCGCTGCGCCATCATCGCGAGAATGCCGGCGCCACCACCGCGATCCTTGCCGACTTCGAGATTCCGGAGACGCCACGCTACCTGACGGTGGCGCCGATCAGTCATGTCGCGGGTACAAAAGTGCTGCCGACGCTGATGCGTGGCGGCACCGTGCACATGCTGAAGGGCTTCGATCCGGAAGCCGTGTTCAAGACCATCGAGCGCGAGAAGATCAACTTCACGCTGTTCGTGCCGACGATGATCTACGTGATGCTGGATCATCCGGCGCTTCCCAAGACCGACCTGTCCTCGCTCGAGCTGCTGCTCTACGGCGCATCGGCGATGTCGCCGAGCCGGCTGGTCGAGGGGATCGAGCGGATCGGCCCGGTGTTCTCGCAGCTCTACGGCCAGACCGAGTGCTATCCGATCTCGGTGCTGCGCAAGGCCGATCATGATCCGAAGACACCGGAGCTGTTCGCGTCCTGCGGCTTCCCGATCACCTCCTGCCAGGTCAAGATCCTCGACCAGGACGACCAGGAGGTCGCGACCGGCGAGGCCGGCGAGATCTGCGTGCGCGCCAGCCACGTGATGGCCGAATACTGGAAGCGGCCCGACATCACGGCCGAGACGCTGAAGAGCGGCTGGCTGCATACCGGCGACATCGCCCGCATGGACGAGCGCGGCTACATGTTCATCCTCGACCGCAAGAAGGACATGATCGTCTCCGGCGGCTTCAACATTTTCCCGCGCGAGGTCGAAGACGTGCTCTCCCAGCACGCCGACGTGGCGATGGTCGCCGTGGTCGGCGTGCCCGACGACAAATGGGGCGAGGCCGTCACCGCCGTCGTCGTGGCGCGCGAGGGCGCAGCACCCGACGCGGACGAACTGATCGGGCTGGTGAAGGCGAAAAAGGGCTCGGCGCATGCACCGAAGCAGATCCAGTTCGTCAAGGAGCTGCCGATGACCGGCGTCGGCAAGGTCGACAAGAAGGTGCTGAAGGCACGCTTCTGGACTGGTCGCGACCGCATGGTGGGGTGAGGACGCGGCTGCGCACAAATCTATCACCGTCATCCTGAGGAGGCCGCGCAGCGGCCGTCTCGAAGGATGCACGGCCCCGATGCAGCAGCGCGCGCTCTGCTCGCTTGCGGCAACAGAGGGGCCGTCGCCCTTCGAGACGCCGCTTCGCGGCTCCTCAGGGTGACGGTGAGAGAGTGGACGGCGCAGCGAGGGTATCGGCGCTGGCACCTACCTTGGCCGCGTGCTGCCTTACATCCTGCCCGAGCAGCTGATCCAACCGTTCGCGCAGTTGATCCTGGTGGTAGGGCTTGGCCAGCCGCGGCAGGTCGACCTGGAAGCCATCGGGCAGTTCGGCATAGCCGGTGGCGAGCAGGACAAGGAGTTGCGGCCGCACTTCGCGCGAGGCCGCGGCGAGCTCCATGCCGGTCATGCCGGGCATCACGTGATCGGTCATCATCAGGTCGATCTCCTGGTCGCTCTTCAGGATATCGAGCGCGTGCGGTCCGGAACTGGCGCCGATGACGCGATGGCCGAGATCCTCCAGCATCTCCATGGTGGACATCGCGATCAACGGATCGTCGTCGACGAGCAGGATCACTGCCGACCGCCTGACCGGCCGCGCCGCGGGCGCCGGGCTCTCGGCTTCCGGCGCGGCGGTCGCGACCGGCAGCACCAGCACCGCCGTGGTGCCCTTGCCGACCGCACTCGAGAGCTGTAGCGCGCCGCCGAGCTGCACCGCGAGCCCGTGCACCATCGACAGGCCGAGCCCGGTCCCCTTGCCCACCGGCTTGGACGAGAAGAACGGCTCGATCGCCCGCTTCAGCACGTCCGGCGCCATCCCGGTGCCGCTGTCGATGACCGACAGTTTCAGGTAGTTGCCCGGCTGCAACGCCGGATCGTTCCGGGCCTGCTCGCTCCTGGCTTGCTCGCTCCTCGTCTGCCAGGCCGCGAGCCGGATCTCGATGGTGCCGCCATCCGGCATCGCGTCACGCGCGTTGATCGCAAGGTTGAGGATCGCAAGCTCGAGCTGGTTGGTGTCGATGCAGGCCGGCGGCAGCCCCTCGGGAATGTCGAGCCGCAGCGCGATGCGCGGTCCGAGCGATCGCTCCAGGAGATCGCTCATGTCGCGCACCAGCGCGCCGAGATCGACCGGCACCGCGCGCAGATCCTGCTGCCGCGCGAACGCGAGCAGCCGCTGCGTCAGCGATGCACCGCGCTCGGCGCCCTGTAGCGCGCCGTCGATCAGCCGTTGCAGGCGCGGATCCTCCGGCACCCGCTTGCGCAGCAGATCGAGATTGCCCATCACCGCCATCAGGAGATTGTTGAAATCGTGCGCGACGCCGCCAGTGAGCTGGCCGATCGCCTCCATCTTCTGGGCATGGCGGAGTTGCTCCTGCGCCCGCTCGCGCGCGGCGACCTCCTTCATCAGGTCGGCGGAGCGATGCTCGACCCGCTGCTCCAGCGTCGCGGTGAGCTCGGCAAGCGCGGTGCGCTCGGCGGCGAGCTGCGCCAGCAGCGCCTCGCGTTCGATCTCCGCGGTCTTGCGCGCGGTGATGTCGGAGCAGACCCCGACCAGCGAGCGGATGCTGCCGTCGGGCCGGCGCACCGCGCGGGCGCGGACGTCGACCCAGTGCTCGGTGCCGTCGGGCCAGATGTTGCGATATTCGATCTGGTAATCCGCACCGGTGCGCAGCGTCTGCTCGGCGATCTCGCCGCGGCGCGCGCGGTCATCGGGATGCACCGCATCCAGCAGGTCCTGATAGGTGAAGGGATCGCCGGGCTTGCGCCCGAAGAAGCTCTTGCAGGTCGGCGACGCCTCGAGGTCGAGACCCGGCAAATGGACCTCGAGCGCGCCGAGATGGCCGGCATTGAGCGCGGTCTGCAACAGGTCTTCGCTCTCGGTGAGGTCCTCGAGGATCTGGCGGGTCTGGTACTGGCGGCGGCGGCCGCGCACCGCCGCGGCCACCAGGCTCACCAGCGTGGTCGGATGAAACGGCCGCTCGACGAAGGTGACATTGCCGAGCACACGGCCGAGCCGCGCCGCTTCCGGACTACGCTCCGATCCACCGCCTTCGCTCATCAGCACGATCGGAAAATCCGACCATGACGGCTGCTCGTTCAGCCAGCGCGTCAGGCCGGCGAGATCGGCGCTCCTGATCGCCTCATCGGCGATGATGGCAAGGCCCGCGCCGCTTGCGACCTGACGCTCGAGCTCGGCGAGGTCGCCGCAGATGTTGGCGTAGTAGCCGGCTTCCTTGATCAGATGGGCGGTCTTTACGGCGTCCCGCTCGTTCGCGGCCAGGATGACCGCGCGTTCGGAGGACGGACCGGGCCTCATTGCGCGCGCCCCTCAAGCTGCCGCGCAGCACCAGACGAGGCATCAAGAAGCCGCCGGGCGGCGAAAGCCACGATGCCGGCGGCGGGATCGATACACGTCATGGGGCCCCCTAACCGGAGCGAAACTCGCTGGTGCCGCCAACCGTTCCCCGGACGCGCAGTTATTTTTGTCGTAGGGGCAGCCGCTTGGGCCCTCCCTCCGAAACGGCAGGACGATCGCCGACGACGGATCGGGCTCCGTCGCGGCCGCGCCGCCAAATATCGAAAACAACCCCATGCAAAGCAGCCGGCGGCGTCGGCCTTCGACACGACGACTTGACGCGTCGGGCAAATCAAGGGTACATTTCTAATATTCCGAAAACACTGCGTCGCCCGATCCGGGAAGGGGCCGGGATGGTCAGCCCCAGCGACGCTGGCCCGCCTTAGCGCCGCTCGATCACCAGGCTCTGCACCGTCCGGCCGAAATAGCCACTGGTGTCGGCAAGCCGCGACATCGCCAGTCCGGCGCCGTCAGGCCCGATCCAGGACTCGCTGTCGAGCAGGACCCAGTCGCCGACCGGCTCCCGCGCCAGGCTCACCGTGAGGTCGGCGTTGATGAAGGTCCATTGGCTGAAATCGAGCGCCGGCGAGACGCCGTTGGAGAAATCCGAGGCGACCACCGCCCGCATCGCCTGCGACACGGCGGCGCCCGCGATCAACGGCCGGTCGACCCGGAACCAGATCGCGCCGGGTCCCATCACGCCAAAGCGGCCGCGCGCGGCCCGCATCGAGATGCATTTGACGAACGGGCTGTTCGCGAGATTACCCGGCTCGATCATGCTTTGCTCGGGCCCCGGCAGTTCGACCGGAAGCGCCGCGATGTCAGGCGGCAGCTCGGCGGTCTGCTGCTTGATCTTCAGCACGCTGGCCGAGACCACGACCACATCGTCGGCGAGCAGCCTGACGCCGCAGAGCTGGATCTTGCGGCCATCGCGCAGGATCTCGCTTTGCACAGTCAGCGGCGCCACCGGCACCGGACGCATCAGATCGATGGTGACGCGCGCGATCCGCATCGGCACCGGCGTGGCGATCGCTTCGGCCGCCCACACCACCAGCGACGCCGGCGCTGAGCCATGCTGCATCCGCGGGTCCCAGGGACCCGCGGCATCGGGACTGGTGACGACGCGGTCGCCGTCAACCCTGAAGATCGGGTCCATCAAAGCGCCGGATCAACCGCTTCGTCGTACTCCTTCTTGAACCGGCCAATCAGCTCGGCCGCGGGCACCACCTTGGAGATGCTGCCGACACCCTGGCCGGAGCCCCAGATCTCCTTCCAGGCCTTCGGCTTGGCGCGCTCGCCCGACGAGTCGGTGCCGAAGCTCATCTTCGAAGGATCGGATGTCGGCAGGTTCTCAGGGTCCATGCCAGCCGCGACAATCGACGGCTTCAGGTAGTTGCCATGCACGCCGGTGAACAGATTGGAGTAGACGATGTCCTCGGCGGACGAATTGGTGATCATGCTCTTGTAGCCCTCGACCGCATTCGCCTCTTTGGTGGCGATGAAGGCGGAGCCGATATAGGCGAAGTCGGCGCCGATGATGCGCGCCGCGCGAATGGCGCGGCCGTTGGCGATCGTGCCCGACAGCGCGATCGGCCCGTCGAACCACTGCCGCGTCTCCGACACGAACGGGAACGGCGACAGCGTGCCGGCATGACCGCCGGCGCCGGCCGCGACCAGGATCAGGCCGTCGGCGCCCTTCTCGATCGCCTTGTGCGCGAACTTCTGATTGATGACGTCGTGGAACACGATGCCGCCCCAGCCGTGGACGGCCTGGTTGAGCTCCTCGCGCGCGCCGAGCGAGGAGATGATCATCGGCACCTTGTGCTTCTCGCAAAGCGCCATGTCGTGATCGAGCCGGTTGTTCGACTTGTGCACGATCTGGTTGACCGCGAACGGCGCCGACGGCCGCTCCGGGTGCGCCTTGTCGTAAGCGGCAAGCTCTTCCTTGATCCGGTACAGCCATTCGTCGAGCAGCTCCGGCGGCCGCGCGTTCAGCGCCGGAAACGAGCCGACCACGCCGGCCTTGCACTGCGCGATGACGAGGTCGGGCACGGAGATGATGAACAGCGGCGCCCCGATCACGGGTAGAGACAGGCGGCCCTTGAACAGAGCAGGCATGGACATTGGCGGCGGATCCTCAAGCTGGTTGGTCTCGAATGCTGACCGTCATACCAACAAGGCAATCTTTCCAGTGTCAAGTATTGCGTTATGGCGCTGCAATAAGGATGACAAAACCTCATCCAGGCAACGTGATTTTCTCAGGCGTTTGGCATCCCAGGCGCGATTTCGAAGCAGCTTATTGGCACACCGCCCGCGTCACGAAATTTTCCGCCTTGCAGTCGTTCGGGCCGCGCTTGTGGCCCGGCAAATAGACCAGCGGAGAGCATTTCTCCGTGGTGCTGATATCGATGCCCTTGCCTTCCTTGTATCCGTTGCTCTGGCACAGCCGGTCGGCGCCGATCTTGCAATCGGGCGCCCCGTTGGCCGCCACCGCGCAGGCCGCGCGCCCGGTCACCATCGTCGAGGGGCGCGCCAGATTCGACAGGTCGTTGAAGGTCTCGCTCGGGCTCTTCAGCGGCGGCAGCGCCAATTTCGACTTCTCGAACAGTTTTCCGATTTCGTTGATCAGCCCGGGATTCTCGCGCTCGACCGGCGCGGGCGGCAACTCGATCTGCTGCTGAGGTTCCGGCGGCTGCTCCGCGGCCGACTGGACCCCGAGCGCCGGCTGCGCGGCCTGCGCCCGGCCGCGATCGATCGTCGCCAGCATCACCGACAGCGCAAGGCCCGCCAGCACGGCGCGCGATGTTGCGGCGGGAACGAGCCAATCCCTGGTTCTGTCAGCCATCGCGGCGAGCGTAACCCGAAGCCATCGGCAGGCAAAGCCGCAAGCGGCTAGTCATTTTGACGCGTTTTCTTCCCGCGAACCGGAATCCACTTCGCTCGAAAACGCTTCAGATCAGCTTGAATGCGACAACGAAGCCCAGCACCAACACGATCGCGCCGAGCGCGACCCACAGGCCGAGCCGCTTCTCGAGCTCGGCGCGGATGACGTCGCCATAGCGGTTGAGCAGCAGCGCGACGAAGAAGAAGCGGCCGCCGCGCGCGACGATCGAGCACAGGATGAAGAGCCAGATGTTGTAGCCGGCAAAGCCCGAGGTGATGGTCACCAGCTTGTAGGGGATCGGCGTCAGCCCCTTCAGCAGGATGATCACAGCACCCCATTCGGCATAGGAGGCGCGGAACGCGTCGACCTTGTCGGAGAGACCGTAGAGATGGATCAGCCACTGCCCGAGCGAGTCATAGAGCAGCGCGCCGATCGCATAGCCGAGCACGCCGCCGGCGACCGAGGCGACGGTGCAGACGGCCGCGAACCACCATGCCCGCTTCGGCCGCGCCAGCGACATCGGCAGCAGCATGATATCGGGCGGGATCGGGAAGAAGGAGCTCTCGGCGAAGGCAACGGCCGCGAGAATCCAGAGTGCGTAGGGCTTGTCGGCCGCCTCGACGCACCAGTCGTAAATCCGTTTCAACATGGGCGCGATGAACCATCATGGAGCGGATTTGTCCATGCCGGGAGTGGGTAGATTTGCGGCGATTTACGGCTGCCGTTTGCGCAGCCGGTTCTCCAGCGCGACAATTCGACGCCGAACCACCGGGACGGGCGCGGTCTTGGACAGGTTCTTGGAGACCTTGACCGGCGACTTCGGCAGCTTCTCGGCGATCCCGAGCAGCCGCTCGCGTCGCTCCATCTCGCGCCACACATGCTCCGGCTTGACGCCAGCCGACGCCCAGAGGACCGTGAGGTTGTAGAGCAGGTCCGCGCTCTCGCGAACGACGGCGTCAGAATTGCCGCTGACGGCGTCGATCACGACCTCGACCGCTTCCTCGGCGAGCTTCTTGGCCATCTTGGCCGGCCCGCGCTGAAACAGCCGTGCGGTGCGCGACGTGGCCGGATCAAGATCCTTGGCCGCGATCACCGCATCATAAAGCCGCTCGATCGAATCACTCATTCTTCGAGCCTAGTCGAAACGCGTCGCCAGCGTGTTAACGGCGCGCGCGACGACAAAAAAATCCACCGGCCTCGAGGCCGGTGGATTGAGTGCTTTGTGACAGTTTCGAGAACCGCCGACGACCTCAGTAAGGCGTATAGGGCAACTGCGACCGGCGATACCCGCGATAGCCGTAATACGGTCCGCCGCCATAATAGGCCGGGCCACCGTAGTAGACGGGACCGCCGCCGTAATAGCCCGGGCCACCGTAATAGCCGTAGGAGTCATAGTAGTCGCGGCGGCTCTGGGCAGCGGCGATCGCCAGGCCCGTACCGACGATGCCAGCGAACGCTGCCGCTGCGGCCGCGCCACCGCCGCCACCGCGATAGTAACGGCGCCGCGCACTGATATCGGTCGCGCCGCTCGTGCCGTGTGATGTGGTCATTGCGGCCGCCTTGCCTGCCGGAGCAGAGCCTGCGAAAGCCATCGTCGGCTCAACGGCCGTCAACGCCACCGCGGCAACCGTTGCCAATGCGGCTGCGCGGCCAACAGACGAAAAAACACCTTTTCGCGCAAACATTGCAGTCATCCTTTGTGGAAGCCGGCCCGACGGGCCTTGGTTAGCTAACCACTCCCTCCAGATTAGGTTCCCCAAGCCGAACGCAAGCTGAACAACCCAGGGTTAACGCAAGGCAGTCATCGGACGTTCACCTTGCCAGGGACAGAATGCAGACAAATAACGCTTGAAATTGACGCTTGATATGCACGCCTGCCTGGCGCATTCGGTGTCCTGAAGCAGGCGTAGCCGGCGCGGCACTTTGTCTCGCCTCCCGGACGGTAGGATGCAGGTAACTCGGATCACCATTCTCCGCTGGATACTGGCCGTCGTGATCGGCGTCTCGGGCGGGGCATGGCCGGCCGTCACGCCGCTGCACGCCGGCGATGCACCACAGCCGCTCACCGTCCAGTTGACGCTCGACCGGCCGCTCGATGCCGCAGCGGCCCCGTTCGTGATGGCATCGGCCGGCGGCCTGTTCAGCGCCGAGGGCCTGGCGGTCGGCACCAACATTGCCACCAGTTCGGCGGACGCGATCGCACGTGTCGCCGACGGCTCGAGCGATTTCGCCCTCGTCGACATCAATGCGCTGATCCGCTTCCGCGACAAGCCAGGCGCCGCCCCCATCAAGGCGGTGTTCGTACTGTTCAACCAGGCGCCCTACGCGATCGTTGCCCGCAAGAGCCGTGGCATCAAGACGCTGGCCGATATGGACGGCAAGAGCCTCGGCGTCGCCGAAGGCGACCTCTCGATCCGGCTGTGGCCCGCGATCGCGAAGCAGAACGGCATCAAGCTTTCGAGCGTGAAGCAGAGCACCATCAGCGCGGCGGTGCGCGAGCCGATGCTCTCCGCCGGCCAGGTCGATGCCGTCACCGGGTTCTCCTATCTCTCGGCGATCAATCTGCGCGATCGCGGCGTGCCGGCCGACGATCTCGCGGTGCTGCGCTTCGCCGACTATGGCTGCGAAGCCTATGGCTTTGCCGTGATCGCCAGCCCGCGCCTCGCCGGTGCGAAGCCGGATACGGTCAAGCGGTTCGTGCGCGCGGTGATCGGCGGCACCAACCTCGTCATCAAGGACCCGGCCCGCGCCGCCGGCGAGGTGGTGAACCGGATGGATGGCGGGTCACGCGATCTGGAGCTCGAGCGGCTATCCGCCATCATCCGCGACAATATCCTGACCGCCGAAGTGAAACGCAACGGCATCGGCGGCATCGAGGCGGAGCGCTTCGAGCGCTCGGTCGACCAGCTTGCCGAGGACGGCAAATTCCTGAAGCGGCCGCACACCGCCGACATCTTCGACGACCAATTCCTGCCGCCGATCGACGGCCGGCTGGTGAATTGAGAGCACGCGAATGCATAACTGACGAACTCCGCCAAGTGTTCAGCGTCGTCCTGGCGAAGGCCAGGACCCATTACCCCGGCCGTTTGTTGTTGCGCGACGCCGGGGCCACTATCCCACTCACGATCAAGTTCGGTGCCTATGGGTCCTGGCTTTCGCCAGGACGACCGCGCAGGGAGCAGCTCGCCACAATTATCGTCACCTGAGCATGACGCGCTGTCACCGCTGGCCCTGCATCGCGAACCCTGATTAGATCGTATCCCGCCTGACCGGGCGACCATTGTTCGAGAGTCCCGCCGGCATGTCCATGCTTCGCCTCTATACCCGTGTCCTCGAACTGCTCGGCAAGGAGGCGCGGCTCGGCTGGATCCTCGCCGCCGCCAACTTGGTGCTCGCCGGCGCGCAATTCGCCGAGCCGGTGTTGTTCGGCAAGATCGTCGACGTGCTGTCGGGCCGTCCGGTCACCGGAATGTTCGCGACCTCCTCGGCATGGCCGCTGCTTGGCGCCTGGGCGGCATTTGGCCTGTTCACGATCGGCTGTAGCGCGATCGTAGCGTTGCAGGCCGACCGGCTGTCACACCGCCGGCGTCAGGCGGTGCTGACGAGCTATTTCGAGCACATCCTGCAACTGCCGCTGACCTTCCATTCCGGCACTCATTCCGGTCGGCTGATGAAGGTGATGCTGAATGGCGTCGACGCGCTGTGGCGGCTCTGGATCGGCTTCTTCCGCGAGCATTTCGCCGCGATCATGTCGCTGGTGGTGCTGCTGCCGCTCGCGCTCTACATCAACTGGCGGCTCGCGATCCTGTTGTTCGCGCTCTGCGTCGTGTTCACGGTGCTGACCACGTTGGTGGTGCGCAAGACCTACGGCATGCAGAGCGAGGTCGAGGCCTATTACAGCGACCTGTCGGCGCGTGCCTCCGACGCGCTCGGCAACGTCGCACTGGTGCAGAGCTTCGTGCGGATCGATTCCGAGGTGCAGGGCCTGCGCTATGTCGCCGACAAGCTGCTGGCGGTGCAGATGCCGGTGCTGTCATGGTGGGCGCTGGTCTCGGTAATTACCCGCGCCTCGACCACCATCACGGTACTCGCGATCTTCACCGTCGGCATCGCGCTGCATAACGAGGGCCTGACCACGGTCGGCGAGATCGTGATGTTCGTCTCGTTCGCCACCATGCTGATCCAGAAGCTCGAGCAGGTGGTGAGCTTCATCAACAATGTGTTCATGGAGGCGCCGCGGTTGCAGGAATTCTTCGACGTGCTCGATGCGGTGCCGGCGGTGCGCGACCGGCCCGGCGCGATCGATCCCGGACGGTTGTCGGGCCTCGTCGAATTCAACGACGTCTCGTTCTCCTATGACGGCAAGCGGCCGGCGATCGAGGATCTCACCCTCACCGCATTGCCGGGCCAGACCATCGCGCTGGTCGGTTCGACCGGCGCCGGCAAGTCGACCGCGATCGCGCTGTTGCATCGCGCGTTCGATCCGCAATCCGGCATCATCAAGATCGACGGTATGGACATACGTGCGATGAAGCTGACGGCGCTGCGGCGAAACATCGGCGTGGTGTTTCAGGAAGCGCTGCTGTTCAACCGTTCGCTCGCTGAGAACCTCCGCGTCGGCAAGCCGGACGCGACCGATGAGGAACTGCGCACCGCCGCGGCCCGCGCCCAGGCGCTGGATTTCATCGAGCGCAGCGAGAAGAAGTTCGACACCCATGCCGGCGAACGCGGCCGCATGCTGTCCGGCGGCGAACGCCAGCGGCTGTCGATCGCGCGTGCGCTGCTGAAGGATCCGCCGATCCTGATCCTCGACGAAGCCACCAGCGCGCTCGACGCGGTCACGGAGGCCAAGGTCAACGCTGCTCTCGACGAAGTGATGAAGGGCCGTACCACATTCGTGATCGCGCACCGCCTCTCGACCATCCGTTACGCCACACGCATCCTGCTGTTCGACCAGGGACGGGTGATCGAAAGCGGAACTTTCGATGAACTGGTCGCAAAAGGCGGCCGTTTTGCCGATCTCGCGCGTGCCCAGTTCATGGTGCAGGAGCAGGCGCGCACCAGCATCGAGACGCCATAAATCGGGCTTTCCAATTGAGGCGGCTGCCGAAATTCAGCCGATTTCGTCCACGATATAATTGGCCGGCCTCTGTTCTCTACTGGCAAGCCGGTATAGGGTTTGCACCGCCGCAACGCGGCGCCGGACACGCTTGAAACCCGAACGTCAATCGCAAGACCTCCTCTTCCCAGAAGGCGGGTCTCAAAGGACCGGAACCGGACTCGTGCAATTTCCTCGCCCGCTGCGCCCGTCGTTGAAATGGATCCTTGCCGTCGCGATGCTCGCGATCGCAACGCCGCAGATGGCGCGCGCCGAGGCGCTGCTGGTGGTCGAGGCCGATACCGGCAAGGTGCTGCAAGCCGACAACGCGACGATGCCGTGGTATCCGGCTTCGCTCAGCAAGCTGATGACGGCCTATGTCACGCTGAAGGCGGTCAAGGACGGCCGGGTGTCGCTCGATACGCTGCTCACGGTGTCGCCGACCGCATCGTCGCAGTCGCCCTCGAAGATGGGCTTCCGGCCCGGCACCCAGGTCACCGTCGACAACGCGCTGAAGATGATGCTGGTGAAGTCGGCCAACGACATGGCCGTGGTGCTGGCCGAAGGCGTCGGCGGTTCGATCGACGGCTTTGCCGGCATGATGAACCAGACCGCGCAAAAGCTCGGCATGACGCAGACGAGCTACGTCAATCCGAACGGCCTGCCTGCCGACGGCCAGATCACCTCGGCGCGCGACATGGCGATCCTCGCCCGCGCCATCATCCGCGACCTGCCGGAATACGAGTATTTCGTCCACATCCCCTCGATCCGCTTCGGTCGCCGCGTCACCCAGAACTTCAACAAGCTGATCGGCCGCTATCCCGGCGCCGACGGCTTCAAGACCGGCTTCATCTGCGCCTCCGGCTACAATCTGGTGGCGTCGGCGACGCGCGACGGCAAGCGGCTGATCGCCGTGGTGCTCGGCGCCTCGTCGGGCCGCATGCGCGCGATCCGCGCCGCGCAATTGCTCGATCGCGGCTTCGCCGGCAACGGGCTGGCATGGCTGCGGCCCTCGCTCGGCACCGTCGACAATCTGGTGCCGATCGATGCCACCCCGCCGAACCTGCGCGAGGAGATGTGCGGCGCCAAGCACAAGCGCCCCGCCAGCGACGAGGACGGCGAGGACACCGTCGCCAATGCCGGAGGCGCCAGCACCAATGGCGACAATGGCGCGAGCTTCTTCGCCTCCGGCCTCCAGGCCGCGATGCCGACCAAGCCGGCCGACATGCTGGCGCAGCCGGCCGCGGCGTCCGAGCCGGTCGTGGTTTATACCGGGCCGACCAAGACCGGCGCCGCGTTGATCGCCGCGGTCGACGCCGACACCGAGAAGATGCAGCCGGCCAAGCGCGCCAAGGGCAAGCACACCCGCGCCGCAGGCAAGAAGCCCGACGCAGCTGACGACGCCAAGGCCGACGCCAAGAGCGCCTCCAAGCCGGCGGCCAAGCCGGTGCGTCACGCCAACGCCAAGCCGGATGCCGCAGCTGCGAAGCCGGCGGCGGACAAGCCGGCCGCTGCAAAGCCCGCCGGCAAGCCGGTGGCGGCAAAGCCGGCCGCGAAGCCGAAAGCCGCGGACAAGCCCAAAGCTGACGCCAAGCCCAAGGCTGACGCCAAGCCGGCCGGCTAGCAGAGCGTCCCCCTCCGATCTTCCCAATGCGTCGATAGCGCGCAGCGGCTTGCCATTGGCCGCGGCATCGCTCAATACTGCTTGAAATACCGCGGCCAAGAATAATGCAACCAAGGCGCGGAAAACCCGGAATCAATCCGGGACATCAGGCAAATTTGAGAGAGGGAAAGACCATTATGGAGCGGATCTGGCTCAAGCATTATCCGGCCGGCGTGCCTGCCGATATCGACGTCACGCAATATTCGTCGCTGGTCGAATTGCTCGAGGAGAGCTTCAGGAAGTTCGCCGATCGCAAGGCGTTCATCTGCATGGACAAGGCGATCACCTATCGCGAGCTCGACGAGATGTCGATCGCGCTCGGCGCCTATCTCCAGGGCAAGGGCCTGCAAAAGGGCGCGCGGGTCGCGCTGATGATGCCGAACGTGCTGCAATATCCGATCGCGACCGCAGCGGTGCTGCGCGCCGGCTTTGCCGTGGTCAACGTCAACCCGCTCTACACTCCGCGCGAGCTCGAGCACCAGCTCAAGGATTCCGGCGCGGAAGCCATCATCGTGCTGGAGAACTTCGCGACCACCGTGCAGAAGGTGCTGCCCAACACCGCCGTCAAGCACGTCATCGTCGGCAGCATGGGCGACCTGCTCGGCTTCAAGGGCGTGATCGTCAATCTGGTGGTGCGGCGGGTGAAGAAGATGGTGCCGGCCTGGTCGATCCCCGGTGCCGTCCCCTTCAACGACGCGCTGTCGGCCGGCCGCGGCCTGAAGATGAGCAAGCCAGCGCTGACGCTCGATGACGTCGCCTTCCTGCAATATACCGGCGGCACCACCGGCGTCTCCAAGGGCGCGACCCTGCTCCATCGCAACATCCTGGCCAATGTGCTGCAAAACGACGCCTGGTTGCAGCCGGCGCTGGTGAAGCCGCCGATCGTCGAGCAGATGGTCATCGTCTGCGCGCTGCCGCTCTATCACGTCTTCGCGCTCACCGCCTGCTATCTGCTCGGCATGCGGTGCGGCGGCACCAATCTGCTGATTCCGAATCCGCGCGACATGGCGGGCTTCGTCAAGGAGCTGTCGAAGTACCAGGTCAGCTTCTTCCCGGCGGTCAACACCCTCTACAATGGCCTGCTGAACACGCCCGGATTCGACAAGCTCGACTTCTCCAAGCTGAAGATCGCCAATGGCGGCGGCATGGCGACGCAACGGCCGGTCGCCGAGAAATGGCTGAAGGTCACCGGCATCTCCTTGTCGGAAGGCTATGGCCTGTCGGAGACGTCGCCGACCCTGACGTGCAATCCCGCCACGATCGAGGAGTTCTCCGGAACGATCGGCCTTCCCGTTCCGTCGACCTGGCTCTCGATCCGCGACGACGACGGCAACGAATTGCCGCTCGGCCAGGCCGGAGAGATCTGCGCCAAGGGCCCGCAGGTGATGGCAGGTTACTGGAACAGGCCGGACGAGACCGCGCGCGTGATGACCGCGGACGGCTATTTCCGCACCGGCGACATCGGCGTGATGGACGAGAAGGGCTACACCAAGATCGTCGATCGCAAGAAGGACATGATCCTGGTCTCCGGCTTCAACGTCTATCCGAACGAGATCGAGGAAGTGATCGCGAGCCACCCCGGCGTGCTCGAATGCGCCGTGATCGGCGTGCCCGATGCGAAGTCCGGCGAGGCGGTGAAGGCGTTCGTGGTCAAGAAGGACCCGAACGTCACCGCCGAGGACATCATCAAGTTCAGCGCCACCCAGCTCACCGGCTACAAGGTGCCGAAACAGATCGAGTTCAGGACCGACCTGCCGAAGACCAATGTCGGCAAGATCCTGCGCCGCGAGCTGCGCGACGAGAAGAAGGCCGCGGCCTGACGACATCACGAGCGGGCGTTGGATCGACATGACTGACGCCCGCATCGCGACGCCTGCCGACGTGCTCGCCTTTTGGCGCGAGGCTGGCCGCGATCGGTGGTACACGCGCGACGATGCCTTCGATGCGGAAATCCGCAACCGCTTCCTCGCCACCTGGCAGAAAGCGGCTACCGGCGAAATGTCGTCATGGGAGGCGAGCGACGACGGCGCGCTGGCGCTGACCATCGTGCTCGACCAATTTCCGAGAAACCTGTTTCGAGGCGATGCCAAGGCCTTTTCAAGCGATACGCTGGCCCGTGAGGTGGCAGGCCGCGCCATCGCGCGCGGCGTCGACGCGCGGACCGACCCAGGCTTGCGCGAATTCCTCTATCTGCCGTTCGAGCATTCGGAGGACCTCGACGACCAGCAACGCTGTGTGGCGCTGTTCCGGCAATATGACTGCCACCCCGACAACCTCAGATATGCCGAGGACCACGCCGACATCATCCGCCGGTTCGGCCGCTTCCCGCACCGTAACCGGGTGATGGGCCGCGAAACGACCGCGGAGGAACAGGCCTTTCTCGACGCCGGCGGGTTTTCCGGCTGATGACGGAACGGTGACCAGAGCCTTTACCGTTCCGATTGAATCGAAACGGGGCTCTAGAATCTTGTTTTGACGCGTTTTCTTCACGCGAACCGGTATCCACTTCGCTCGAAAACGCTCTGCTCTCCGGCATTGCCGTTCTTGCAGCAGGTCGTATTGTGCCGTCCAACCGCCGGGTCTAAGACAATTCAGCTTCACCGAGGGAGAATACCGATGACGATCAATGTTGGCGACAAGCTGCCGGAAACCAAGTTTCGCGTGATGACCGCCGAGGGTCCGCAGGTCAAAACCACCGACGATATTTTCAAGGGCAAGAAGGTCGCGCTGTTCGCGGTGCCCGGCGCCTACACCGGCACCTGCCACAAGATGCACCTGCCGAGCATCTTCCTCAACGCCTACGCCATGAAGAACAAGGGCGTCGACACCATCGCGATCGTCTCGGTCAACGACGCCTTCGTGATGAACGCCTGGAAGCGCGACACCGACCAACGCGACGAAGCCGTCTTCCTCGCCGATGGCAATGCCGACTTCGCCAAGGCGATCGGCATGGAGCTCGACGCCTCGGGCAACGGCCTCGGCATCCGCTCCCACCGCTACTCGATGCTGGTCGAAGACGGCGTGGTGAAGAAGCTCAACAAGGAGCCGGCTCCGGGCAAGGTCGAAGTCTCCGGCGGCGACACGCTGCTCGGCCAGCTCTGAGCCGACGCCCCAGGCACACTGCCGGCGCCCGGCTTGACCGGGCGACCTGGCACGACGCGGCCTCTCGTTTCGGCCATCACCGTCTCTGGAATACTGGATCGCCCGCCTTCGCGGGCGATGACAGTTTTGGGCATGGCGATCACCGCGACCGCGGAATTGTAGGATGGGTAGAGCGCAGCGAAACCCATCAACTTCGTGTCGGGCATGGAGATCGTGGGTTTCGCTTCGCTCTACCCACGCTACGCAGACGGTTCGCGGCGCGATAGCGCCCCCTACCCCTTCAGCTTCGCCATCGCCACGCCCTCGCGCGCGAGCTCGTCGGCGCGCTCGTTCTCGGCGTGGCCGGCGTGGCCCTTGATCCAGTGCCAGCGCACCTCATGCGGCTTCAACGCGGCGTCGAGGCGCTGCCACAGCTCGACATTCTTGACCGGCTTCTTGTCGGCGGTACGCCAGCCGTTGCGCTTCCAGCCATGGATCCAGCCGGTGATGCCCTGGCGGACATACTGGCTGTCGGTGGTGACGTCGACCACGCAGGGCTTCTTCAACGCCTCCAGCGCCGAGATTGCCGCCATCAGCTCCATGCGGTTGTTGGTGGTATGCGCCTCGCCGCCCTTCAATTCCTTCTCGACATCGCCGAATCTCAGGATCGCGCCCCAGCCGCCCGGTCCGGGATTTCCGGAGCAGGCACCATCGGTGAAGACAATCACATGCGGCTTGTCGCTCACGCCGCGCATCCCGCCGGCGTGATGCCGTAGTCGTTGATGGCGGCGACGCTCTGCTGGAAGCGCAGCTTGCGGACATATTCCAGCGGGTCCTTCGGCTGCACCAGCGCGCCCTCTGGCACGTTGAGGAAATCGACCAGCCGGGTCAGCAGGAAGCGCAGCGCGGCACCGCGCGCCAGCAGCGGCAATGCGGTTTCCTCTGCCGCCGACAGCGGCCGCTCGCGGCCATAGGCATTGAGCAGCGCACGCGCCTTGGTGACGTTGAAGGAATGATCCGGCTCGAAGCACCAGGCGTTGAGGCAGATCGCGACGTCATAAGCCAGGATGTCGTTGCAGGCGAACGGGAAGTCGATCAGGCCGGACAACTTGTCCCCGAGGAAGAAGACGTTGTCGGGAAACAGGTCGGCATGGATCACGCCGACCGGCAGATCGGTCGGCCACGCGGCCTCGAGATGATCGAGCTCGCGCGCGATGAAGTCGTGCAAGCCGAGTTGCACGCTGTCGGCCCGCGCGGCGGCGAGATCGAACAGCGGCCGCCAACCGGAGACCGACAGCGGGTTCTTGCGCACCAGCGGAAAGTCGCGGCCGGCGAGATGCATCCTGGCCAGCGCATCGCCGACGCCAGCGCAATGCGCCACGTTCGGCCGCCGCGGCCAGACGCCTTCGAGGAAGTTGATGATCGCCGCGGGTCGGCCGGCGAGCCGGCTGGTGACCTCGCCCTTGCGGTTGCGCGCCGGCTGCGGGCACGACACGCCGCGCGCGGCGAGATGCGCCATCAGCGACAGGAAATACGGCAGGTCGTCCTCCGCCACGCGCTTCTCATAGAGCGTGAGGATGTAGGCGCCCTGGCTGGTGTGCAGCAGGAAGTTCGAATTCTCGACACCCTCGGCGATGCCCTTGTAGGAGAGCAGTTCGCCGATGTCGTAGCTCTTGAGGAATTCCGCGAGGTCTTCGGCGGCAACGTCGGTGTAGACCGCCATATGGTCTATTCCGCCGCGGCAGCGTCGGGCCGCAGCGAACGCGGCAGCGGGAAGAACTCGTTCTCTTCCGCGGCCGAGACCGTCTCCACATGCAGTTCGTAACGCTCAGCGAAAGCGCCCATGATCTCCTCGACGATCACCTCCGGCGCCGATGCGCCCGCGGTGATGCCGAGGCTCTTGATGCCTTCGAAGCGCGCCCAGTCGATGTCGCTGGCCCGTTGGGCAAGGATCGCGATCGGGCAGCCCTCGCGCTCGGCGACCTCACGCAGTCGCTGCGAGTTCGACGAGTTCGGCGCGCCGACCACGATCAGCGCATCGACCACCGGCGCCACCTTCTTCACCGCAAGCTGGCGGTTGGTGGTGGCGTAGCAGATGTCTTCCTTGTGCGGACCGTTGACGTTCGGGAAGCGCTGCTTGAGCAGCGCCACGATCTCGGCGGTGTCGTCGATCGACAGCGTGGTCTGGGTCACGAAGGCGAGGTTGTTGGGATCCTTCGGCATGAAGGTCTTGGCGTCCTCGGCGGTCTCGATCAGGGTCACGGCGCCCTCGGGCAGCTGGCCCAGGGTGCCGACCACCTCCGGGTGGTGGGAATGCCCGATCAGCAGGATCTCGCGGCCGCGCTTGAAATGGATCGCCGCCTCGCGGTGGACCTTGGTCACCAGCGGACAGGTCGCGTCCAGCGAGAAGAAATTGCGCGATTTGGCCTCGGCGGGAACCGATTTCGGAACGCCATGGGCCGAAAACACCACCGGCGCGTTGGTTTCATCGGGGATTTCGGACAATTCCTCGACAAAGATGGCACCCTTGGTCTTCAGGCTGTCCACCACGTACTTGTTATGGACGATTTCGTGCCGGACATAGACCGGGGCGCCATAAATCGTGAGGGCACGTTCGACCGTGTCGATGGCGCGGACCACCCCGGCGCAGAAGCCGCGGGGGGAACAAAGCACGATTCTGAGATCGGGTTTTTTCGCTGACATCAGGCTGTCTCGGGGCAAATTTCGGGACCGAATCACCCCTCGCCGGCGGGCGGGGAACGGCCAGTTAAGGTAAGGACTTGGGGCTGCTTTCGGGCGCTGTCAAGGCGATTTTGCTGGCCCATTGCGCCATTCCCCCCGGAGGGCTTATATAGGCGGCATAATTCCCGTCATCGCCGATGACTACCAGCTTCGCCTCGACAGAGGTGGGCGAAGCACAAAGGAGATTTGCCATGAGCAACGCACCGCTGATGCCGAAGGCGACTGCCGTGTGGTTGGTCGATAATACCGCCCTGACCTTCGATCAGGTGGCCGATTTTACCAAAATGCACCCCCTGGAAGTCCGCGCCATCGCCGACGGCGACGCCGCCCAGGGCATCAAGGGCATGGACCCCATTTCCAACGGCCAGTTGACCCGCGAGGAGATCGAGCGCGGCGAGCGCGACCAGAATTACCGCCTCAGGCTCCAGGAGAGCAAGGTGGTGCTGCCGTCGGCCGCCAAGAAGAAGGGCCCGCGCTACACCCCGGTGTCGCGCCGCCATGAGCGGCCCAGCGCGATCCTCTGGCTGGTGCGCAACCATCCCGAGCTGAAGGACGCCCAGATCATGCGTCTGGTCGGCACCACCAAGACCACGATCGCGAGCGTGCGCGACCGCACCCACTGGAACGCCTCGACGCTGACCCCGATGGACCCCGTCACGCTCGGCCTGTGCTCACAGATCGAGCTCGATTTCGAGGTGCAGCGCGCTGCCAAGGAGAAGCCGACCACGACCGTCTATGGCGGCGCCACCCTGCTGCCGGCCTCCGAGACCACGCGCAAGGACGAGTTCGACGACCAGCCGGCCGAGAAGCACGACGACCTCAACGTCGATGCCGTGTTCGCCAAGCTGAAGACGATCGGCGGCAAGAAGGCCGACGACGAGGAAGAGTGAGCACCGACCGCGCATCGCGTAGAATGCAATGCCAAACGCGGCGGGACCACCCGCCGCGTTTTTGTTTGCAGCACGCGGTGCTTGCGGCCTTCGCTCAGCCGAACGAGAAGCGCCGGTGCGCGAAGTCGAGCAGCGGACGCTCGAAGTAGCGGTAGCTCAGGGCGCACAACCCGAACGTCAGGACAAATGCGCCGAACGTCAACGAAATGCCGGCGAGGCTCTCGATCGTTCTTGGTTCATGCAGCACGGCGAACAGCAGATACACGATGACGTGGTGGGTGAGGTACGCCGCGTAGGAGGTTCTGGCGAAGAAGGTCGCGACCGAACTGCGCAGGATCGCGAGTTTTGGCGAGCCACGGTTTTCCAGAACGACAAATAACAGCGCACCGAAGAAGATCTCGACCTGGGTGTGCGAGAACGCCACCGACCAGCGCTTCCAGCCGAACAGCCATAGCAATGGAAGCGACAGGCTCGACCATTTGAGGATCGCGGCGACGCGTCGGGAGACCTCGGCATCGGGCTTGCGATAGAGCCGCCACCAGGCGATCAGCGCGCCGATCGCGAGCGAATCGATCCTGAATTGCGGCAGCACGTACCAGCCATAGGCGTCCGGCAGCGCGCTGTCGATCAGGCGCCCGATCGGGCAGATCAGGATCGGCACCAGCAGGATCGCGAACAGTCGCTCCGGCGGCACGTTGCGGACCAGCAACGGAAACAGCAGATAGAACTGCTCCTCGATCGCAAGCGACCAGGTCACGGCCAGAAAGTAGGCGCCATCGGTCTGCGCCTTGGCCATGCCGAAATTCTGCAAGCCGAACAGATACAGCCAGCCGGGCACGCCCCTGGTGTCGAACAGGTCGGGGCTGAGCGAGAACGTCCAGCCGATCAGCGCGGCCGCGCACATCAGATAGTAGAGCGGCCAGATGCGAAACGCGCGCCTGCCGTAGAACGCCGAGTAATATCGCTCGGCCGTGCGATGCCGCAGCAGGATGTCGGTGATCAGATAGCCGGACAGAATGAAGAACAGGTCGACGCCGAAACGCCCGACATGCAGCAATTTCCACGGCCAGCCGTCGGGACCATCAGGCGTTCCGAAATAGTGCCAGATGACTACGATCAGGACCGCGATCGCGCGCAAACCGTCGAGCTCGCCGATCCTGTCACGCTGCACCGCGAGCTCGCCTTCCTTAGGAGATCCGCGCCGTAGCCGCGGCGCCTAGTGCCGGTCCGGATTGTTCATCATGTATTCGCCGAGATCGCGCTGCCGCCGATCGGTACGGGCTTCGGCGTTCTGGCGCTGGACGTCGCGATCCTTGCGGCAGGCGACATATTCGGGCGAGCCGACCGCCACCTTGCCATTCGCCTGGCAGTACTGATCGTCGTCGCCCATGCTCTCCGCGATCGGCGATCGCCCGCGCTCGAGGCAGCCTGCCAGCAGCGGCAGGGCGAGCAGCAATGCGAGGGGCGCGCGTGCGGAAATGGATCGCATCTGTGGGTCCGTAGCTCGTGGCGTCATGGCGTTGGACGCCGGGATGACCCGGCAATCCATCAAAATCAAGGCCATTTTGCTTCCGGATGCGTTTCGATGACGCACGTTCCGATTGTGCGGTTCGCGCCCTCATCGATCATCTCGCCCGAGGGCACCCCTCTCCCCACCCTCCCCCGCAAGGGGGGAGGGAGCCTGACCGGCTTGCTCACCTGACGGAAGCAAGCTCAATTGCGCTGCTCGCTCGTCCTGCGTGAGGGAGCCGATGGCGGAAGGGTTCCCTTCCCCCTTGCGGGGGAGGGTTAGGGAGAGGGGTGCCACACGGGTGGTCGATCCGGATGCGCGCGAAGCACGCCAAGACGTTCGACCTACGCCTTGCCCTTTAGCGCCTCGCCGATCTCGTCGAGCACCTTGGGGTCCTCGATCGTGGCCGGCATGGTCCAGGGCTCGCCATCGGCGATCTTCTTGATGGTGCCGCGCAGGATCTTGCCGGAGCGGGTCTTCGGCAGCCGCGCCACCGTGATCGCGAGCTTGAACGCCGCGACCGGCCCGAGCTTGTCGCGCACCAGCGCCACGACTTCCTTCTCGACCTGATCCGGCGGCTTGGTCACGCCGGCCTTCAGCACCAGGAAGCCGCACGGCACCTCGCCCTTGATCGCATCCCTGACGCCGAGCACGGCGCATTCGGCGACGTCGGGATGCGAGGCCAGAATTTCTTCCATGCCGCCGGTGGAGAGCCGGTGGCCGGCGACATTGATGATGTCGTCGGTGCGGCCCATCACCCAGACATAGCCGTCGTCATCCTTGTAGCCGGCATCCGAGGTTTTGTAGTAGCCGGGGAATTCCGAGAGATAGGCATCCCTGAAGCGATCGTCCTGCTGCCACAGCGTCGGCAGGCAGGCCGGCGGCATCGGCAGCTTGATCACGATCGAGCCCATGGTGCCGGCCGCGACCGGCTTCGCCGCCTCGTCGACGATGTCGACCTGATAGCCCGGCATCGGCACCGTCGGCGAACCGTGCTTGACCGGCAGTTGGCCGAGGCCAACCGGATTGCCGGCGATGCACCATCCGGTCTCGGTCTGCCACCAGTGATCGATGACCGGCACCTTCAATTGCTGTTCGGCCCACTCCACGGTCGGCGGGTCGGCGCGCTCACCCGCGAGGAACAAGGTGCGGAAGCTGGAGAGATCATAGTTGCGGATGAACTTGCCCTCGGGGTCTTCCTTCTTGATCGCGCGAAACGCGGTCGGCGCGGTGAAGAAGGCGACCGCCTTGTGCTCGCTGATCACGCGCCAGAACGCGCCGGCATCCGGCGTGCCGACCGGCTTGCCCTCATACATGATCGAGGTCGCGCCGTGGATCAGCGGGCCGTAGACGATGTAGGAGTGGCCGACCACCCAGCCGATGTCGGAGCCGCACCACCAGATCTCGCCGGGCTTGACGCCGTAGAGATTGTACATCGACCATTTCAGCGCGACGAGATGCCCGCCATTGTCGCGCACCACGCCCTTCGGGATTCCGGTCGTGCCCGAGGTGTAGAGGATGTAGAGCGGATCGGTGGCGGCGACCGGCACGCAGGGCGCCATCTTGCCGGCGTCGAGCGCGGCACGGCGCAGCGTCGCCCAATCATGGTCGCGGCCCGCGGTGAGCTCGCAAGCCTGCTGCGGCCGTTGCAGGATGATGCAGGTCTCCGGCTTGGTGCCGGCGAGACGGATCGCTTCGTCGAGCAGCGGCTTGTATTGCACGATGCGCCCGGGCTCGATGCCACAGCTCGCCGAGAAGATCAGCTTCGGCTTGGCGTCGTCGATCCGGGTCGCGAGCTCCTTCGCCGCGAAGCCGCCGAACACCACGCTGTGCACCGCGCCGATCCGCGCGCAAGCCAGCATCGCGACCACGGCTTGCGGGACCATCGGCATATAGAGGATGACGCGATCGCCCTTGGCCACGCCGAAATCCTGCATGACCGCGGCGAGCGCCTGCACTTCCTTCAGCAGCTCGGCATAGGTGAATTTGGTGATCGTGTTGGTGAGCGGGGAATCGTGGATCAGCGCGACCTGGCTGGCGCGGCCACCGGCGACGTGGCGATCCAGCGCATTGTAACAGGTGTTGACCACTGCACCGGTGAACCAGCGTCCATAGGCGCCGGTGGATGGATCGTAGATCTTCTTGGCCGGCTCGATCCAGTCGATCTCGCGCGCCGCTTCCGCCCAAAAGCCCTCGGGGTCTCGAAGCGAGCGGGCATACACCTCATGATACCGGCTCTGCTGAATGTTCATCGCGTTTCTCCCAGTGCATCCCTCGCGTCATGGCCGGGCTTGGCCCGGCCATCCACGTCTTTCGAAGCCGAAGCAAAGAGAGACGTGGATGCCCGGCACAAGGCCGGGCATGACGAACACGGATGGTTCGTCATCTTTGGCGGTCATTGTCATGGGCTCGACCGATAATTCAAGCCGCAAACTCACCGACGTTAGCACTAATAGCCGTCGACCCCGTTGATCTGCTGCAACCGCTCGCGCATTGCCTTTTGCAGATCGTAGCCCGGCTTGCCGAATTCGGCATTGCGGCGGACGATGAACTGATCCTGCGCGCGCTGCAACTCGCGGGCCTGACGCGGGTCCTTTGCCTCGCGCACCGCGCGAAAGGTCGATGCGCCGATCTCGCGATCGAGATCGGCGAGCTCGGGATTGGCGCAGATTGCTTTTTCCACCGGGCGGCGCGCCTTGCGGCAATCGAAGCTCGGCTTGCCGGCGACCGCCATCATCGCGCCGATCCGCTCCAGTTCCAGCGACAGCGACTTGTAGTTGGCCTTGGCCGCGGCATGGTTCGGGTCGAGCTTGACGGCCGCGCCGAAATCCATGATCGCCTTCGGCCGGTCGCCCTTGCGGCGCCAGAGCTCGCCGCGCGCATTGTGGGCATCGGCGAGCGACGGATCGAGCCGGAGCACGGTGTCGTAATCGGCGATCGCCCGATCGATCATCTGCTTGCGGTCATAGGCGCCCGCGCGCGCCGTCAGGGCCTTGATCCGATCCGGTCTCGCGGTCTTCTCATTGTCGATCAACGCGCCGCAGACCTCGATGGTCTTGTCGTCATCCGCCGCAGCAGCCGCCGCGACGCAGGGGCCGGGATCGGCCTGCACATCCTTGCCGGGCTCGCTGCTCGTCGCGCGCGCAACGCCGGCCGAGAGCCATACGCAGACCAGCGCCGCGCCCAGAGTTGCAGAATTGCGTCGCATGTCGATCACCGAGACAACGTTCCCTTCGATGCGCGGCCCGCCGGTCTCCCGTTGCCGGCCGCACACCATTTGCCGCAAAACCACACGCTGGATTATACGTCAATTGCGACGATCGGCTGCACCTGCAACCGCATTCGGAGCCGCATCCGGGGGTTCGCCTTGCTGACATTCGAATGGATCATCGGCCTGTTGCTCGCAGCGGTGGCGCTGTCGGCGCTGGCGCGGCGGATCAAGGTGCCCTACCCGACCTTCCTGGCGATCGGCGGCGTGCTGCTGACGCTGCTGCCGTGGGCGCCGACCTGGGCGCTGGAACCGGAACTGGCGCTGGCGCTGTTCGTCGCACCGGTGCTGCTCGACGCCGCCTTCGACACCTCGCTGCGCGATCTCCGCAACAACTGGCTGCCGGTCTCGACGCTGGTCGTGGTCGCGGTCGGCGTCACGACGACGGCGGTCGCCGTGGTCGCGCACTGGCTGCGGCCGGACATGCCATGGCCGGTTGCGATTGCGCTTGGCGCGATCGTGGCGCCGCCGGACGCCGCCGCCGCCACCGCGATCCTGCGCCAGGTCAAGCTGCCCTACCGGATCCAGAAGATCCTCGAGGGCGAAAGCCTGCTCAACGACGCCAGCGCGCTGCTGATCTATCGGGTCGCGGTCGGCCTGGTCGCCGCCGAGCACATGAAGATCCGCGAGTTCGTGCCATCGATCACGATCGCGCTGGTCGGGAGCCTCGCTGCCGGCTACCTGTTTGCGCAGGTCTGGATGATGATCACCCGCCGCGTCACCGAGGCGCCGAGCGCGATCATCACCCAGTTCGGCGGCACCTTCATGGTGTGGATAATCGCCGAGCATCTCGGGCTGTCCGGCATCCTCACCATCATCGCCTATGCGATCACCATCGCCCGCACCGCGCCGGCGCGCACCTCGGCACGGTTGCGCGTGTCGTCCTATGCGGTGTGGGAAACCGTGGTCTTCGTGCTCAACGTGCTGGCCTTCATGCTGATCGGCCTGCAATTGCGCCCGATCTGGTCGGACCTCGACGCCGAGGTGCGGTGGAAATATTGCAGCTTCGCGGCCGCGATCCTCGCCGTGGTGATCCTCGCCCGCATCCTCTGGGTAATGCCGTACGGCGCGCTGCTGCGCACCCTGAAAGCGCGGCATCTGCTGCCCGCCGATGTGGTGGAGGCGGTGCCGACCTTGAAGCGCGGCTTCATCGTATCCTGGTGCGGCATGCGCGGCATCGTCACATTGGCGGCGGCGTTCGCGCTGCCCGAATGGTTTCCGTATCGCGACCTGATCCTGCTGACGGCGTTTGCCGTGGTGCTCGGCTCGCTGGTGATCCAGGGCCTGACCTTGCGGCCGCTGATCCTGGCGCTGAACTTCGATGACGACGATCCGGTCGGACGCGAGGCGGCGCATGCCCGCAGCATCGCCTTTCGTGCCGCGCTCGAGGCGATCGAAACCGATCCGTCGGAGGAAGCCGAGATCCTGCGGCTCGAATACCGCGCCGTGCTGCTGCGCGCCGAGACCGATGGCGGGTTGAGTTCGCGCGAGCTGCCGGCCGATCCGCTGCGGCGCCGCGCCATTGCCGCCGCGCGCCAGGCACTGCTCGGTTTGCGCCGCACCGAGGCGATCGGCGACGACGCGTTCCATCTGGTCGAGGAGGAACTCGACCGCGCCGAGCTCAGCGCCGAGGTGTAAGCGTGAAGAGATTGGGTCGAACTGGATCGGCAGCGGAGCTTCACCTCTCCCTTGGGAGAGATGAACCGATCGTTCGTTGCTCAGGCGCCCGATTTCGAGGTGATGCCGCCGTCGACCACGAGCTCGATGCCGGTGACATATTTCGATTCGTCTGACGCCAGGAACAGCGCGGCATTGGCGACGTCCCAGGCATCGCCCATGTGGCCCATCGGCACCTGCGCGTCGCGGGCGCGCCACATCGCCTCGACATCGCCCTTGGCGTAGCTTTGCGCCAGCCCCGCCGAATGCGCCACCATCGGCGTCTTCATCAGCCCGGGCAGGATCGCGTTGACGCGGACATGCTTGGAGGCGAACTCGACCGCGGTCGAGCGCGTCATCTGGTTCATCGCCGCCTTGCTCGCATTGTAGCTGACATAGGAGATGCCGACATGGCGGATCGAGGCGATCGAGGAGATGTTGATGATCGAGCCGCCGCCCTGCTTGATCATGACCGGAATGACGTGCTTCATCGACAGATAGGCGCTCTTGAGATTGACCGCGAACACGCGGTCCCACTCGGCTTCCGCCACCTCCACCACGCTGCCGACCTCGGCGATGCCGACATTGTTGTCGAGCACGTCGATACGGTCATAGGCCTTCAGGCAGGCCGCGACCATCGCCTCGACCTCGGCGGCGCGCGAGACATCGGCGGTGAAAGCGGCGGCCTTGCCGCCCTCCTCGGTGATGATCTTGACCGTCTCCTCGGCGGCGGCGCCGTTGCGATCGACGCAGAACACGCTGGCGCCCTCGCGCGCAAAGGTGACGGCGGTCGCCTTGCCATTGCCCCAGCCCGGCCCGATCGAGCCCGCGCCGACCACCATCGCAACCTTGCCCTTGAGCCGATCCATCGGTCGTTCTCCCGTTTGTCGTTGTGACGATCGTAGCCGGATGAGCGCCGCGATATCCGGGGCGGTTTTCCCGCATATCGCGCCGCTCATGCGGGCTATCGATCGTTGCAAGCTCTCATCGTGGTGACATTAGCACCGATCGGATGCCGGAAAATCTCCGATAGCGTCTGGCAGCGTCCCGCCGCGCACAGGTGCCATTCGCCGGCGGCGCCGGAATTGCCGAGCACGACCTCGGCCCTCGGCATGGGCTGCGGCGACCATTGAAACCAGCCGTTGACGAGGCGTGCGTCCGGCGGCGGCTCCATGCCGGCGCCAGTGCCCTTGATGCGGGCCTGCTGCAACGTGAGCCCGGCGGGCGTGACCAGCCAGTCTTCCTGCCATGCGGTCTTCTCGATCGAATGGGTCCAGGCCAGCGTGAATGCCGCGACCTTCAGCGTCTTCACGACCCCTGCGGAGGCAAGGCAGAGGCTCAAGCTGCGGCCACCGCATCGCGCGGACGTCGCCGCCATTGCCACAGCACGACAGCGGCGGCGAGCGTGAAGCCCGCCGTATCCGAGAACTGGAAATCGCCGAGCAGGCAGAGCGCGGCGCCGAACGCGACCGCGATCTCGATCCAGCTCAGCCGCGTGAACAGGAACCCGATCGCGACGATGCCGAACAGCGCGATCGCCACCAGCGCCTTGAAACTCGCCAGTGCCACCGCGCCGTAGAAGCCGAGCTGCGCGGCCATCGGGTCCCCGCCCTGCAACATCAAGGCCGGCGAATAAACGAAGATGAAGGGAATGACGTAGCCGGCAAGCGCGATCCGCATCGCCTCCCAGCCGATCTTGTCCGGGTTCTCCTTGGCGATCGGCGCCGCCGCCAATGCCGCGAGCGCCACCGGCGGCGAGAGGTCGGCCATGATGCCGTAGTAGAACGCGAACATGTGGCTTGCGATCAGCGGCACCCCCAGCTTGGCCAGCGCCGGGGCGGCGAGCGCGGCGGTGATGATGTAGGTCGGGATCGTCGGGATGCCGGTGCCGAGCAGGATCGACAGCAACATCGTCATGATCAGCGCCAGGAACAGGCTCTTGTCGCCGAGCCCGATGATCCAGCTGCCGAAGATGGTGCCGACGCCGGTCTGCGTCATCATGCCGATGATGGTGCCGACGATGGCGCAGGCCATGCCGACCGTCAGCGCCGACTTGGCGCTGTCGGCGAGCGAGTCACGACAGGCCCTGAGCGTGGCGCGGCCGCCGCGCGTGATCGCGGCGATCGCTATGAGGCCGGCAACGACGCCGATGACCGGGACGATCTCGAGCCCGTGGCGCGACACCGCGGCGACCACCAGCGCCAGCCCGATCCAGAAGATGTAGCGCACGACGGTGTTGGAGACGCCGAGCGTGATGCTGGCGCCGAGGATCAGCGCCACCGTCAGCGCCAGCCCCATGCTGCCGGCATAGAGCGGCGTGAAACCCTCGAACAGCATGTAGACCAGCGCCGCAAGCGGCAGCACCAGGTACCAGCGCGCCACCAGCGCCTTCCAGGCGCTCGGGATCTCGGAGCGCTTCATGCCGACGAGGCCATGCTTGCCAGCTTCCAGATGCACCATCCAGAATGCCGAGGCGAAGTACAGGATCGCCGGAATCACCGCCGCCTTGACGATCTCCGAATAGGGCACGCCGAGCGTCTCCGCCATGATGAAGGCGACCGCGCCCATCACCGGCGGCATGATCTGGCCGCCCATCGAGGCGGTGGCCTCGACGCCGGCGGCGAAGGCGCGGCGATAGCCGAACTTGATCATCAGGGGAATCGTGAACTGGCCGACGGTGACGACGTTGGCGACGCCGGAGCCGGAGATCGTGCCCATCATGCCGGAAGCGAACACCGCCACCTTGGCGGGGCCGCCGCGGGTGCGCCCGAACAGGCCGAGCGAGACATCGGTGAAGAGCTGGATCATGCCGGCACGTTCCAGGAACGAGCCAAACAGGATGAACAGGAAGATGTAGGTCGCCGACACGTAGATCGGCACGCCGTAGAAGCCTTCGGTGCCGAACGAGAGATGGGTGACGATCTGGTCGAAATCGTAGCCGCGATGGTTGAACGGCGACGGCAGATACTGCCCGAAGAACCAGTAGAGCAGACAGGCGCCGCACATCAGCGGCAGTGCCGCCCCCATCAGCCGCCGCGTGCCCTCGAAGATCAGGATAGCGAGCAGCGTGCCGACCGCGAGATCCATGTGGGTGGGATCGCCGTCACGGGCGATCAGGTCGGCATAGAAGATCCACTGGTAGAGGCCGCAGAGGAAGCCGCTCGCGCCGACGATCCAGCTCACCGCGCGGCCGAACGCGGTCTTGGCGGTGAAATTGCCGATCAGGCCAAAGGTCAACAGGATCAGGAAGCCGACATGGACGCCGCGCACCACCTGGCTCGGCAAATAGTTGAAGGCCGCGACATAGAGCTGGAACACCGCGAAGGCGAGGCCGATGGCATAGGCCAGATGCCCCCAGGCGCCGGGGCCGAAACCTTCCGGAAAGCCATGCTCGAAATTGTCGAATTCGACCTTGACGGGCTCAACGCCCCCAGCCTGCTGCTGCATTGAATCAATCCCCCGCCGTGCCCGCGACGCTTATATCTGCAGAGCTCACCCACCGAAAGTCGCGTCAGGAAAAACGCGCCCCGTCATTGCGAGCGAAGCGAAGCAATCCAACTCACCACGAGCGGAGAGATGGATTGCTTCGTCGCTTTGCTCCTCGCAATGACGAAGGAGCAGATGCGTTGGCCTTACTTGATCAGGCCCTTTTCCTTGTAATAGCGGATCGCGCCGGGATGCAGCGGCACCGGGCTGCCGGTCGCGGCGGCCTCGAGCTTGATCTCCTTGCCCGCCGCATGCGCGTTGGCGAGTTCCGGCAACGATTCGTAGACCAGCTTGGTCATTTGATAGGCGAGGTCGTCCGACACCGCGCTGGAGGTGACCAGGTAGTTCACGACCGCCGCGGTCGGCACATCCTTGTCCTGGCCGGTATAGGTATTGGCCGGGATGATCACCGAAACGAAGGGCGGGCCGATCTTGTCGACGGTCTCCTTCGGCACGGCGACGACGTTGATCTCGCTCGAGGTCGAGAGATCCTTCAGCGAGGCGACGCCGAGTCCTGCCGATTGCAGCGTGGCGTTGAGCTGGCGGTTCTTCATCAGGTCGACCGATTCGGCGAACGGCAGATACTCGACCTTGCCGAGATCCTTGTAGCTCATGCCGGCGGCCGCGAGGATCGCGCGCGAATTGAGCTCGGTGCCGGACTTCGGCGCGCCCACCGACAGGCTCTTGCCCTTGAGGTCGGCCAGCGTCTTGATGCCGCTTTCGGCGGTGGCGACGATCTGGATGTAGTTCGGATAGATCGCGCCGATGGTGCGCAGCTTGTCGAGCTTGGTCTTGAAGCCGGCCTCAGCGTCGCCTTCCCAGGCGGCCTTCAGCGAATCGCCGAGCGTGAAGGCGATCTCGCCGCGGCCCTGCTGCAGCAGCACCAGGTTCTCGACCGAAGCCTTGGTCGCCTGCACCTGGGTCTTCACGCCAGCAATCTTCTCGCCGTAGATCTTCCCCATCGCGACGCCGAGCGGATAGTAGACCCCGGAGGTGCCGCCGGTCAGCACATTGATGAACTGCTGGGCCTGCGCGACAGGCGCCGACAAAACGCTGGCTGCCACGATCGCAGCGGCCGTCAACCTTGAATTCATGAGCATTATTCTCCCCTAAGCCGGCCGGAAATTGGCCGGACACCCCCGCCGGGTCAACCTATCCAAATGACGCATACGTGACTGAAATCCCGAAGGCCGCATCGCGTGGCCGATACGGGAACTCTGCGCGCAAGCGGATTGGGAGATGGGCGATCACGCCGCGAGGTATTACTTGCAGCCGTCTCGGACCGTGCAGCGCGCGCCCGATGCGTTGCACCTCGCCCCGCCGACATGCGGGACGGGCGCGGTCCCGATCTCGCGATCGACGTCCCGACCAAACAGAAATGGGACGAGGTCTCGAGGCCGATCCGCGACCGCGCGTTGATGCCGGAGACGTTGCGAGTGGCGACCGCGACGTTACGCGTGCTGCGTCGGCATCGCGCGACCGGTGATCCGATTCGCCGTCGCAACTCCGCGACGTTTCGACGGATCACCTCGCGTGAAAGCGATCCGATGTCCGACAATGATGCAATTCGGCGCCGGCGTTGGCGCGACAACACAGTCATTAACGCCGTCCCCCGATGAGACATGCGCGGCGCGCATTTTTCCCGCGTTCGAATTCAGCTCGATCGCGCGCATGAACGTCGGATGACGCATTTGTTGCAGCCGTGACAGCGGTGAAACACAGCGGTTCCAGCATCATTTGATTCGAATTGAATCCTTTAAGGTTAGCGAGCCAATCAATGTATGAACCAGAAAATTCCATGATTGCCGCCGCTCCAGGATGTACGAGTCAAGCCGGGGTAACTACGGACAAGGCGGGGCATGAATCACATCAGTCACATCGCACACACACGGGCCGGCTGGTTCGGACATCGCAAGCTGACCCCGCGCGCATGCATTGCGGACAGCAAAAAACACCTTCGGACCTTCCTCGCAGAGGCCCTGGAAGACCTCGGCTTCATCACCAGTGAATGCAGTCAGGCATTGGAACTCGACGCCGTTCTCGATGCGGAACGGCCCGATCTTCTGGTGCTCGGCGTCTCCGTGGACGGCATCGAAGTCAGTAAAATTCTCGAGACTTTGGTGAGAAAGGACTACGGCGGCAAGGTCCTCGTGATCGGGCAACCGGACTCGATCATCGTCAAGGCGGTCCGGCAGATCGGCGATGAATATGGCATCGCCATGCTGCCGGCGCTGTCGACCCCGTTCAGTGCCGGAACCCTGCGTGACAGCCTGGCGTCACTGCTGCCGCTCGAGCCCGCGCCGAGCCCCGCGGTGGACGTGCCCGAAGCGCTGAAGGCCGGCTGGCTGGAGCTGTGGTATCAGCAGAAAATCCATCTCCGGACGCTGGTTCCGAGCGGCGCCGAGGCGCTGATCCGGATGCGCCATCCGGCCTGGGGCGTGGTGCCGCCGGCCTATTTCATTCCCGATGAAGGCGATCCGCATTTCCATGCGCTGTCGGAGTTCGTGATCGATCGCGCGATCGAGGACTGGCGCTATCTGCTGGAGCAGATCGGACCGGTCAATCTCTCGATCAATCTGCCGATCTCGTTCCTCGCCGACGACGACGCGGTGCGCGAACTGTGCCGCCGGATGCCGGATCACGCCGCGTTCGGCGGCCTGCTGATCGAGATCGACAGCACCGAGGTGGTCGACAATCTGGAGCTGGCGACCGATGTCGCGCGTCGCGTGGGGCTGCACAACATCGGCATCTCGATCGACAATGTCGGCGCCAACTGGCCGTCGCTGCTCGGACTGCCGAACTTCCCCTTCGTCCAGCTCAAGGTCGACCATCAATACGTCACCGGCTGCGCGGATCAGCGGCTGAAGCAGACCGTGTGCCGGCGGATCGTGGAGCTCGCCCATGACAGCGACGCGCAGGTGGTGGCCCAGGGCATCGAGACCCGCGCGGATTTTCTCGCCGCGCACGACATGGATTTCGATCAGGTCCAGGGCTACCTGTTCGGCAAGCCGATGGGCGTCAAGAAGTTCGCCCGCTCGCGCATGCACTTCTCGGAAAAAGAATCGGCGTCCTGACGCGACACCGCGCGTCAGGTCTCCGTGTCACGATCGATCGTGCGCAGCGCTTCGCCGCGCGCGATCAGCCGTTTCGCGTTGGAATAGGTCGGCACTTCAAGCAGCGAGCCGTCGAGCTCGACGCGGCCAAGGCCCTGCGTCCGCGCCGCCTCGAACGCGGCCACGATCCTGCCCGCCTCGCGCAACGCATCCGCGCCCGGCGTGAGGACGCCGTTGACGATGGCGGCATGCGCGGGATCGACCAGGCTCTTTGCGGTGTAGCCGAGCCGCCGCGCCCAGGCGGTGTCGCGCGCGACGCCGTCGGCATCGCTCCAGGTGTAGGGACAATCGACCGCGACGACACCGGCCGCGCGACATTCGACGATGAAGCGCTGCCGTGCGTAGGCGAGCTCGAGGCCATCGCTGCCGCGCTCGGCACCAAGATCTGCGGCGAGATCTTCCGACGCCATCAGGCAGCCGATGGTGCGCCGGCTCGCCACCGCGATCGCTCCGGTCTGCACCAGGCCGCGCGCGAACTCGATGTTCGGCAATAGCGACGTCGATCCCTCGGCGATGCCGTAGTCGCGCTCGAACCGCGTCACCGCCTCGTCGAGCCGGGCGACATGGTGCGGCTCGGCGACCTTCGGCAACGCGACGATATCCGGACCGCCGCGCATCACGGCGGCAAGGTCATCCATGCCGTCCTGATCGAGAGGGTTGACGCGGACCGCGACCACCACGCCCTGGTCGCGCCAGGCCGCGTAGAGATCGGCCGCCAGCGCCCGCGCCTTTGGGCGCAGCGATGGCGGGGTGAAGTCCTCGAGCTCGTGGATCAACACGTCGGCGCCACTGGCGGCGGCGTGTTGCAGCACCTGCTCGTTGGCGCCTTCGAGAAACAGCCAGGAGCGGCACAGCGAGGCCGGGCGCAGCTTGCGCGTCACGCCGCCCTCACCGTCACTGAAACGTCATGTCGAGGCATTTCGAGATGTCGGAGCCGAGGCCGGAAGAAATCGTGATGCAGCCACGGATCTTCTGGGTGGTGGTGTCGCTTGCCCAGATCGCATAGCCGCCGGTGCCGAAAAACGAGTTGGTGTTCGGTGGCTCGGTCTCGGTGGCGTCGAACGTATAATTGCCGTCGGTCTCGAAGATGCGCGGCTTCTTGGTGCAGCTGCCGTCGGCCTGGACGTTGATGACCTCCTTGTTGTCCTGCGTCAGCGCCAGCGACACCTGGCAGCGGAAGTACTCCGAGGTCTTGACGTTGAACAAATAAGCGTAGGATTTGCAGGTCGACGTCTTGAGCTTGCCGGCGGACAGGCCACGGCTACAGGAGATCCGCTGGTTGTTGGATAGCTTGAACTCATCCGCCTGCGCGACTGACGCCAGCGCCACGAATGACAGAGCGACACCGATACCGATCTTCATGACGTGGTTCATCCTGATCATCCCAAGGTGGTGCTTCCGGCAATCGAAGCGTTTGTAGACGGTAACGCGAAGATAGTCGCCAAGCTTGATGCGGGAAATCACAAAGTCGCCGTTCTCCGTGAGCGGTCGGACTGATTGTCGTATTGACGCGCGAATGGCGTTCGTGATTTGTTCAAAAGCGTGGGGACGACGCCGTTTTTCGGCCGGAGGGATCATGACGCATTTTTTGACCAAGACCTTTTTTACGACCGTAACCCTTGCCGCGATGACGACATATGCATTCGCGCAGGAGGCCGCGCCCTGGGAGTTGAAGTCCGACATGGGCTACGCCTATGACAAGGACGGCAAGACCTGGGCCTACAAGATGGGGACCAACAATGCCGGCACCTTGCTGAAGGGCGCCAAGAAGGTGCCGAAGGGGACGCTGTTCTTCATCGGCCAGAACGGCCAGCTCTACATGCGCTCCGGTCCCTATCTCGAAGGCAGCGGCAAGTTCATGTTCGGCTCGAATTAGAGCGCTTTCGAGCGAAGTTGAGGCCGGTTCGCGTGATGTAAACGCATCGAGAGAAGCGTCTCGGACTCCGGTCCTGATTCAATCAGAACCGGAAATACTCTGACGGTTTTCGGCAGAGTTCAGAACGCGGCGGCCAATTCCCTGGCGCCGGGTTTGTTGCTGTTGACGTCCATCCGCTCGTTGGTGACGGCGAGCAGCCTCGCCACCGTGTTGTGGCGGATCGCGACCGGGTTGCGCTCGTAGCCCGAGCGCTGGAAGAAGTTCGCGGTCGGCACCTGTTCGCGCATCGCCTGCGGCATGGTCACCATGTCGAGCCCGGTGCCGTCGCCGGTCAGGTTCATCATCTCGAGCTCGGCCGCGGTCAGCGGCCGGTTGTAGCCCTTGTTGCGCGCGAAGATCACCGAGGTCAGCAGCTTGTGGGTTTGCAGCATCGGGCCGACATCGATGTCGAGCACCATGGCGTGACACGCCCAGCCTTGCGGCGTGTCGGCCAGCCGCGCATGCGCCGACCAGTCGTCGGGCACGGTGCGCGTGAACGCGACCATCTTCTTCAGCACCGCGAGCTTGTGCTCCATCGCCTTGCGCGCCGGCCCCTGCGTCCGCGCCACCCGCTCGGTCAGGTCGCGCACGAATTCATGGCCCTGCTCGGCCAATAGCTCGACGGTGTTGGTGGTGAGCAGCTGGTTGTAGCCCATCGCGGTGGAGATGGCGCGCTTGCCGCCATGCTCGATGCCCGCCTGCACGTCGTAATTGCCGGTGCCGCCGGTCTCGAACGAATAGACCCGCACCGCCTGCTCCGGCGTCAGCCCTGCGGCGCGCGCGTAACGCGCATAGGCGCGCTTGAACTCGACCTCCGAGGTCGGCCGCTGCGGCGCGAACTGGAAATGCTCGGCCGCCGCCCGGACCAGATCCGCCGCCACCGGCAGCGTTTTCGTCGGACGCGGCGGCTTGCCGCCCTCTTCTTCCGGCGCCGGATTGACCGGCCGCTTCGGCCCCTCATAGACCGGCGGCTGTTGCAGCACGTAGTCGTCGAGCGTGATCTGCACGCGGTCGCGGCGCTTGGCATTGCGGCCGCGCCGCTTGTCGGCGATCGCACCCCAATAGGCGCTGGCGTCCTGTTCGAAGGCGGCGCGCGCCTCCTGGTACTCCTGAAGCTTGCGGCGATACTCCATGATCGCCTGCGGCGATGCCTGCGCCATCGCATTGGCGACGGAAGGCGGCAGCGCATCGGCCTCGCCGGCCAACACTGACGGCGCGCTGGCAACGAGCGCAAGCGCGACAAGTCCTGACGAGAGGCGAATCAATTGCGGGCGCATGACCTCGTTGTAGCAAGCGCGGCCGCGAAGTCAGCCCGGAATTGTTCGGGGCGCGGGCGGCGGGATGCCGCGATCACGTTCAGGATTTTCGCCACAATGCGGTGTTCCCCGCACAGAATCGTGGAGAAGCTGTGCGCCGTCGCGTCTGATGAACGTCACTTCCAGGCGAACACCGGCTGCTCGAGATCGGCGACGCGGGTGTTGCGCCCGGCCAGCACCTCGCGGAACTGATAGATCAACGCCGCAGTCGGCGCATGGATCTGCTGGCCACCGAGCCGGAACCGGATCACGCGCCGCGAGCTTTCCGGAATCATGACGAAGCTGAACGCGTCGCTGGCCTCGATCGCATCGAGGCCGATGCGATGCACCGACGCAACCTCGTCCGGGTTCGGCGTGATCGCCGCATGCGCGCCGGCCCAGACCACCACCGGCGTGATCAGATAGCCGGACCGCGTCGGATAATCGTCGAGCATGCCGAGCACGTCGCGCGCGGACAGCGCAAGCCCAAGCTCCTCATGCAGTTCACGCAGCGCGGCCTCGGCCTGCGTCTCGCCGGCATCGCAGCGGCCGCCCGGCAGTGCCCATTGCGCGCTATGGGCGCGCAGGCTGGCGCTGCGGCGGGTCAGCAGGAACGCGGTGCCGCCGTCGTCGTCGCTTTCAGTCAGCGCGATCGCGACCGCCGCGCGCTTCAGCGTCGGCGCCGCATCCGCCGGCGCGAGGCGTGCGAACGCGGCGCAGAGCTCTGCGATATTCCGCCGGGTGGCATCGTCAAATGTGCGGACCATTGATCTTGACTACACCACGTCAGCGTTTGATGAAATGACCGGAACGACATGCCTCCTGCGATCACTCAACGAACGGGCTCCATCACATGACGGCCAAGGCCGCGGACAAACTCAAATCCGACGGCTGGAAGGTCGCGGAAACCACGGGCTTCCTGTCGCTGATCGGTCCGTTGTGGGAGCGGCTGAAGGACGGCTCGCTCGAGCTCGCGCTGATCACCGAGGACAAGCATCACAATCGCCGCGGCCTCGTGCAGGGCGGCGTGATCATGACCTTCGCCGACCGCGCCTGCGGCATGGCGGCGCGCTTCGTGTCGGGCAAGCCGACGCTTGCGACGGTGCAGCTCGACACCCATTTCGTCGAGGCCGGCAAGATCGGCGAGATCCTGACGACGCGGCCGCGCGTGGTGCGTTCGACCCGCAGCCTGATCTTCATCACCGCCGAGGTGACCGTCGACAAGCGCTGCATCGCGATGGCCAATGGCGTGTTCAAGATTCTGAAGAACGACAGCTAGGGAGTTTCCCGATGCAATACCGCCAGCTTGGCCGCAGCGGCCTCAAGGTCTCGCCGATCTGCCTCGGCACCATGATGTTCGGCGGACCGACCGATGAGGCGACCTCGTCGCGCATCATGGCAAAGGCCCGCGAGGCCGGCATCAACTTCATCGACAGCGCCGACGCCTATAATGGCGGCAAGTCCGAGGAGGTCGTCGGCCGTGCCATCGCGAACAATCGCTCGAACTGGGTGCTCGCAACCAAGCTGGCCAATCCGATCGGCGATGATCCGAACCATGGCGGGCTGTCACGGCGCTGGGTGTTGCAGGCCGCCGACGCGAGCCTGAAGCGGCTCGGCACCGACCACATCGACGTCTACTATCTGCACAAGGAAGATCACGCGACGCCGCTCGACGAGACGGTGCGCGCGATGGGCGACCTGATCCGCGCCGGCAAGGTGCGCTATTTCGGCGTCTCCAACTACCGCGCCTGGCGCGTCGCCGAGATCTGCAACATCTGCGATCGGCTCGGCATCGACCGCCCGGTCGCGAGCCAGCCTTATTACAATGCGATGAACCGGATGCCCGAGGTCGAGCATTTCCCGGCCTGCGCCTATTACGGCCTCGGCATCGTGCCCTACAGCCCGCTGGCGCGCGGCGTGCTGACCGGCAAATATGCGCCCGATGCCGCGCCGCCCGCGGACACCCGCGCGGGGCGCAACGACAAGCGCATGATGCAGACCGAATGGCGGCCGGAATCCTTGCAACTCGCGCAGGAGATCAAACGCCACGCCGAAAGCCGCGGCATCACCGCCGGGCAATTCGCGGTGTCGTGGGTGCTCAACTCGTCGTTCGTCAGCGCGGTGATCGCAGGTCCCCGTACCGAGGCGCAATGGGACGATTACATCCGCGCGCTCGACTATCGCTTCACCGCCGAGGACGAAGCCCTGATCGACCGCCTCGTCGTGTCAGGCCATCCCTCGACGCCGGGCTTCAACGATCCGGCCTATCCGATCGACGGACGGCGGGCCCGGACCGATTAACATCGCAGCTCCGGTGCTCGTCTCGGCTACGCCGAAGTTACGTTTCGTAGCTTCCGAATTGCGCAAGGGACGCGGCGGCTGCACCATCGCCGCATGACAATGCTGATGCCGGTGCTGCCGTGACGGCGACCAACCTACTGGACTGGATCGTGGCTCTGTTCGTCTGCTGGGCGAGCCTGACGGCAATCCTCGAGCCCCGCCGCGACGCCTCGCAGTGCGACGTCCCCTATGCCACCAACAGCGCGCCGCAGATGGCGTTGACTGCGCCGACCCAGGCTGAGTTCGACGAGATGATCCGCGACATGAAATTGCACGACTGAGCAGAAGCGCCGAAAGCCTTTCTTCTTCAACCAGCATGGCTGAAATGAAACAGGGCGGCGCCGAAGCACCGCCCTGTCCTGACTGTTGCCGTCCGCCGCTTACTTCACGAGGTCGAAGCGATCGGCGTTCATCACCTTGGCCCAGGCCGCGACGAAGTCCTTCACGAACTGCTCCTTGGCGTCCGACGAGCCGTAGACTTCGGCGAACGCGCGCAACTGCGAGTGCGAACCGAAGATCAGGTCGGCGCGGGTGCCGGTCCACTTCACCGCCTTGGTCTTGCGGTCGCGGCCCTCATAGACGCCCTGGCCGGCATCGCTCCACACCGTGCCCATGTCGAGCAGGTTGAGGAAGAAGTCGTTGGTCAGCGTCCCCGGCTTGCCGGTGAACACACCGTGCTTCGACTTCTTGGCGTTGGCGCCGAGCACACGCAGGCCGCCGACGAGGACCGTCAACTCCGGTCCGGTCAACCGCATGAGTTGCGCCCGGTCGACCAGCGCTTCCTCGGGCTTCATGAACTGATGCTTGCCGCCGATGTAGTTGCGGAAGCCGTCAGCCCGAGGCTCGAGCGGAGCGAACGAATCGACGTCGGTCTGATCCTGCGACGCGTCGGTGCGGCCCGGCGTGAAGGGGACCTTCACATTGGTGCCGCCGTCCTTCGCCGCCTTCTCGATCGCCGCCGCGCCGCCGAGCACGATCAGGTCGGCCAGCGAGACCTTCTTGCCGAACTCCTTCTGGATGGCTTCGAGCTTGGTCAGCACGCTCTTGAGCTGTGCCGGCTCGTTGACCTCCCAGTCCTTCTGCGGAGCAAGGCGGATGCGGGCACCGTTGGCGCCGCCGCGCTTGTCGGAGCCGCGGAAGGTGGAGGCCGAGGCCCAGGCGGTCGACACCAGTTCGGACACCGAGAGACCCGACGCTGTTATCTTCGCCTTGAGCGCCTCGATATCCTTGTCGTCGATCACGGCATGATCGAGCGCCGGCACCGGATCCTGCCAGATCAGCGTCTCCTTCGGCACCAGCGGGCCGAGATAGCGCTGGATCGGACCCATGTCGCGATGCGTGAGCTTGAACCAGGCGCGGGCGAAGGCGTCCGCGAACTGATCCGGATGCTCGTAGAACCGGCGCGAGATCTTCTCATAGGCCGGATCGAAGCGCAGCGAGAGGTCGGTCGTCAGCATGGTCGGGACATGCTTCTTCGACGAGTCGAACGCGTCCGGAATATCGGCCGTCGCGCCCTTGGCCTTCCACTGCTTCGCGCCTGCGGGGCTCTTGGTCAGCTCCCATTCATACTTGAACAGGTTGTCGAAGAAGTGGTTGCTCCACTTGGTGGGGGTCTGGGTCCAGGTGACCTCGGGGCCGCCCGTGATCGCGTCGGCGCCGATGCCGGTGCCATGCTTGCTCTTCCAGCCCAGGCCCTGCTCCTCGAGCGCTCCGCCTTCCGGCTCCGGCCCGATCAGCGACGGATCACCCGCGCCGTGGGTCTTGCCGAAGGTGTGGCCGCCGGCGATCAGCGCGACGGTCTCCTCGTCGTTCATCGCCATGCGGAAGAACGTCTCGCGGATGTCCTTTGCGGCAGCGACCGGGTCGGGGTTGCCGTTCGGACCTTCCGGATTGACGTAGATCAGGCCCATCTGCACCGCGCCGAGCGGCTCGGAGAGCTGGCGCTCGCCGCTATAGCGCTCGTCGCCGAGCCAGGTGCCCTCCGGACCCCAATACAGTTCTTCCGGTTCCCAGACGTCGGCGCGGCCACCCGCGAAGCCGAACGTCTTGAAGCCCATCGATTCCAGCGCGACGTTGCCGGCGAGAACCATGAGGTCGGCCCAGGAGATCTTCTTGCCGTACTTCTGCTTGATCGGCCACAGCAGCCGGCGCGCCTTGTCGAGGTTGGCGTTGTCGGGCCAGCTGTTGAGCGGGGCGAAACGCTGCTGACCGGCACCGGCGCCGCCGCGGCCGTCGGTGATGCGGTAGGTGCCCGCCGAATGCCAGGCCATCCGGATCATCAGGCCGCCGTAATGGCCGAAATCAGCCGGCCACCATTCCTGCGACGTCGTCATCAGGGCGGTGAGGTCCTTGATCACGGCATTGAGATCGAGGGTCTTGAATTCCTTGGCGTAGTCGAACCCCTGGCCCATCGGATCCGACAGGCTGGAGTTCCGGTGCAGCACCTGAACGTCGAGCGATTCCGGCCACCAGTCACGATTCGTGTGCCCGCCAGGCCCGCCCGTAAATGGGCATTTGCCCGCGCCTTCGTCGGTTTTTGCGTCCATGTTTCTTCTCCGAGGTGATGGATTCTGGAATGTGCTGGAGCTCTTCCAAGAACGATTCTACGCGCCTCAATCCATCAGGTGAAATTGACTTTAATGATCGCGGCAATAAGATAATCTGATGATAAACGTCACACTCCGGCAACTGAGGTATTTCGATGCGCTGGCGCGGCACGGCCATTTCGGACGTGCCGCGGATGCCTGCGCGATCTCGCAGCCGGCGCTGTCGATGCAGATCCGCGAGATGGAACAGGCGGTCGGCGGGGTGCTGATCGAACGCAGCGCGCGGCAGGTCACCTTGACCAGTTTTGGCGAGGAGCTGCTGCGCCGCGTGCGCGACATCCTGCGCTCGGTCGACGAGCTCGGCGACTTCGCCCGCGCCTCGCGCGACAAGCTCGCCGGGCGGCTGCGGGTCGGCATGATCCCGACGATCGCGCCATATCTGCTGCCGAAGGTGATCGAGACGCTGGCACGGCTGCATCCCGAGCTCGACATCCACGTCCGCGAGACATTGACACCAAAGCTGATCAAGGAGGTCGCCGAGGGCCGGCTCGACACCGCGATCGTGGCGTTGCCGGTGTCGGAACCGTCGCTGACCGAGGTCGCGCTGTTCTCCGAGAACTTCCTGCTGGTGCGGCCGGGCGAGGATGCCAGCACGCCGGTGCCGAGCGCCGAGATGCTGCGCGAGATGCGGCTGCTGCTGCTCGAGGAAGGCCATTGCTTCCGCGACCAGGCGCTGTCGTTCTGCAACATGCAGTCCTCGCCGCCGCGCGAGGTGCTGGACGCGAGCTCGCTGTCGACGCTGGTGCAGATGGTCGGCGCCGGCATCGGCGTCACCCTGATCCCCGAGATGGCGGTGACGGTGGAGACCCGTTCCGCGCCGGTCACGGTGTCGCGTTTCAAGCACCCGCAGCCCTCGCGCACCATCGGCATGGTCTGGCGCAAGACCTCTCCGCTCGCCTCGCAGCTCCAGCAGATCTCCGAAGTGGTCTCACTCGCCGCCGAGGAACTGCGCGCACCGAAGCGGGATGGTGCGAAGGAGCCGGCAAAACGCGCGGGGCGGCGGAAGGTTGGGTGATTGGTCGGGCGGCACGCCACCGTCACGACTGTCGTCCTGGCTTTCGCCAGGACGACGGTGAGGATGGTTCGACCGACGCCGGCAACAGGCGCGATCGGCGCCACGCCGGCGCCTCGTCAGCCGCGATGCTTCTTCTTTGGCTTCTTGCCGAATTTCGGCTTCCCGGCCGACACCTCCGGCCATTGTGAGGCTCCGGCGTGGCCGGACTTGCCGCGATGCTTCTTTTTCTTGCCGAAGCCGGGTTCGCTGCCGAATTTCGGCTTGGAGCCCTTTTCGCTTCGATCGAAGCGGGATGCGGCCCGGGAGTCCTGCCTTGATGTTGCTTCGTCGCGCGAACCGCCGCCCGCTTCGCGCACAAACGCACGCGCGTCGCGGTCCGGCTTGCCGCGTCGCTTGGCTGCGGAATCGTCCCGCCGCTCGTCGCGGCGCGGCGTGCTGTGGCGTGGTTCGTCCGCATCGCGCCATGAGCCGCGCGGCGGCTTTTCCGGGGACGCCTGCGCCTTCGGGGCATCGGCCAGCGGCTCGATCCGGATGCTGTCTTCCTTGTCCGGACGCTTGATCTTGACCGCGAAGGAGTCGGCGACCCGCGCCGCGATCTCGAACTCGGTGGTGGTATCCATGATCTTGATGGCGCCGATGTCACGCTTGTCGATGCCGCCACGGCGGCAGATCATCGGCAGCAGCCAGCGCGCCTCGGCATTCTTGCGGCGCCCGATCGCGGCCCGGAACCAGACCGTGGCTTCCTCCATGCCATGACGTGGAGACTTGCCGGTCTTCGCGCGCGGCCCGGCGGCGCGATCATCGCGGCGCGACGCCCGCTCACCGCGGTCGCGGCCCCGTCCCTCGCCGGGATCGAGGATGTCTTCCGGCGCAGGCAGCCGCGCGCGGTAGAGCCGGGCCAGCGCCGAGGCGATCGCCTCGGGTGACCGCTCGGCGAGCAGGGCCTGCGCGAGGGCCAGATCGTCCGATGTCGCCTCCTCGGAAAACACTGCATCCTGCAACAGGCGATCGTGGTCGAGCTTGCGGATTTCATCGGGCTGCGGCGCGGTACCCCAGACCACATCGATACCGGCGAGATCGAGCAGCAATTCCGCGCGCCGCCGTCGCGCCGGGGGCACCAGCAGGATGCTGACGCCCTTGCGGCCGGCACGGCCGGTACGACCCGAGCGATGCTGCATCACCTCAGGGTCTTTCGGCAGGTCGGCATGAATGACGAGATCGAGGCTCGGCAGGTCGATGCCGCGCGCCGCGACGTCGGTCGCAACGCACACCCGGGAGCGTCCGTCGCGCAAGGCCTGCAACGCCTGAGTCCGCTCGTTCTGGGTCATTTCACCGGACAACGCAGCCACCGAGAAGCCGCGCTCCAGCAGCGCCGCCTGCAAATGCCTGACCGCTTCGCGAGTGTTGCAGAACACCAGCGCGCTCGGCGCCTCATGGAAGCGCAGGATGTTGACGACCGCGTGCTCGACATCGTCGGCGGCGACCCGGATGGCGCGGTACTCGATGTCGGCATGGCCGCCTTCGTCGCCGGCGACCTCGATGCGGAACGCCTGCTGCTGATACTGCTTGGCAAGCGCTACGATGCCGCGCGGAAACGTCGCCGAGAACAGCAGGGTGCGCCGGCTGTCCGGCGTGGTTTCGAGGATGAACTCCATGTCCTCGCGGAAGCCGAGATTGAGCATCTCGTCGGCCTCGTCGAGCACGACGACCCGCAATCCCGAAATGTCGAGCCGGCCGCGCCGCAAATGGTCGCACAGCCGGCCGGGCGTCCCGACCACGATGTGGGCGCCATCAGCCAGCTCGCGCTGCTCGCGGCGCGGATCCATGCCGCCGACGCAGGAGACGACGCGGCCGTCGGGATGCTCGTAAAGCCAGGCCAGCTCACGCTGGACCTGCAAGGCGAGCTCGCGCGTCGGCGCGACGATCAGGGCCAGTGGTGCGGCGGCCGGCTCGAACCGCTCGGCGTCGCCGAGCAGGTCCGTTGCCATGGCCAGACCGTAGGCAACGGTCTTGCCGGAGCCGGTCTGGGCGGAAACCAGCAGGTCGCGGCCGACGGCGTCGTCGGCGAGCACGGCGAGCTGGACGGGGGTCGGTTGTTCATAGTTGCGCTCAGCCAAGGCGCGGGCGAGCGGCGAACTTGTGGTCGGAAAGGGCACGAGATGGGAAACCTTGATTGGTCCGGGCGCGGAACGTCGAGCGGGACGACCTGAAGCTGCGTACCCGGCAGGCGGCACGGCCGCATGACGATTTGGGGTGCTTTACGCCAAGAACAACCAAATCGCCATGCCTCGATGGCAGAAAGATGGTGCGCGGACCGACCCGGCTGCCCGATTGGGGCGTCCCCAGGGCGGTCCGGTCCAGCAATCCGGCCGAGGGTTCGGGGACCGACCGGCCGCCCTCAGGCGACCCGCGCCAGATGGATGAAGACCTCGTCGAGGTCGCGGCACTTGAACCGCTCCGCGAGCTCGGCCGGACGCCCCATCGCGACGACGCGGCCGTGGCTCATGATCACGACGAAGTCACAGAGCTGCTCGACCTCGGTCATGTTGTGCGAGGACAGCAGGATGGTGGCGCCGCGGCGCTTCTGATAGCCGCGCAGCCGGCTGCGCACCCATTCGGCGCGGTCGGGATCGAGCGACGCGGTCGGCTCGTCGAGCAGCAGCACGTCCGGATCGTTGATCAGCGCCTTCGCCACCGCGACACGGGTCTTCTGGCCCGCCGACAGCCGCCCGGTGACGCGGTCGAGCACGTCACCGAGCTCGAAATCCTGAACCAGTTCATCGATCCGCGCCTCGAGGTCGGCAACGCCGTACAGTCGCCCGAACACAATGAGGTTCTGCCGCACCGTGAGCCGCCCCGGCAAGGCGACATAGGGACTTTCGAAATTCATCCGGCTGAGCACCTTGTGACGCTCGGTCGCCATGTCATGGCCGAGCACCATGGCGCGGCCGAAGCTCGGGATCACGAGACCCATGATCATCGCGATGGTGGTGGTCTTGCCGGCGCCGTTGCCGCCGAGCAGGCCGACGGTCCAGCCCTTCGGCACGATGAAGTTCACATCATCCACGGCCCAATGGCTGCGGAACTGCTTGCAGAGGTTCTCGACCGCGATGGCCGGCGCGTCAGCGATGTCGAGCCGAACGGGCGCATTGGTCTCGACCGGCGTGGTGCTTGCCGACACGGATGTCAGATGCCTGCGCGGCAGGAAGCGTTCGATGCGGCTCATCTTTATCTCCTCTTACTCGCCCATGGTGAGCAGGCCGCCCTTGTGCCTGGCGCCTTGCAACAGGGCAACGAACGCGGTGAAGCCCACGCCGAGATAGACGGCATTGAGCGCGAGGCATTCGAGCATCAGATCAGCGCGGAAGCTGCCGTCGCGCAGCACCGCGCGCATGCCCTCGAACACATAGGTCGGCGTCAGCGACCAGGCGATCGGATGCAGCCAGAGCGGCAGCGCCGCGACCGGATAGTAGACGCAGCACAGCGGCAGCAGCACGATCATGATCGAATAGGCCAGGCTCTCCGCGCCAAAGCCCTGGCGGATCACGAGGCCGGCGACCACGAGCCCGATCGCCCAGCTGGTCAGCACCAGGTTGAGGAAGAAGGCGAGCAGCCCTGGCCCCATCGCGAAGACGTTGAAGCCGAACAGCACGAAGGTCAGCAGCAGCACCGGCAGCGTGCCGATCAACAGCCGGATCAGGCTCATCAGCATCAGCGAGGCCGCGAGCTCGAACGGCTGCAACGGGCTCATCATGAGATTGGCGAGGTTGCGCGACCAGATCTCCTCCAGGAAGGTGAAGGTGAAGCCGAGCTGGCCGCGAAACAGCACGTCCCAGAGCAGGACGGCGCCGAGCAAGAGGCCGGCGGTGGAGGCCATCGCCGACTTGCTGTCATAGAGGTAGGTGTAGAGGAACCCCCACACCAGCATCTGCATCGCCGGCCAATAGACGATCTCCAGCAGCCGGAGCCATGACGAGCGCAGGATGTAGTAATAGCGCGCCGTCATGGCGGCGATGCGGTTCAGCGACTGGGTCATGGCGCGCACCTCTGTCGCCGTTATCAATCGAACTCGCGGCGGATCGGGCGGCGCTTGCCGACTTTGGGCGGAAACGCCAGCAGCGCGTTGGCCTGCACCCGCACCGGATGCTCGAGGCAGGCCGCGAGCAGGTCCTCGAGATGCGCGACCGAGCCGCGCAGCCGCGCCATCGGCGTGTCCTGGCCGAGCACGACGCGGGCCTCGACTACGTCGACGCCGCGCTGCACGATCTCGAACTGCGCCAGATGCAGATTGCAGTCGAACATCCAGCGATAGGTCGCATCCAGGATGCTGCCGGCCGGCACCTTGCGGCCATCGCGATTGACGAAGGCGTCATTGAGGCGGCCGTCGATGCTGGCGATCTGCGACCAGTTGATGTCCGACGGCGCCGGATTGGCCGGCTGGGTGATGTAGTCGCCCTGCACGTAGCGGATGAACGGCATCGCCTCGTTGAGCAGGTTGGTGATCACGGCGATGCCGGACTGGCCGGGCGCCTGCGGCTGCATCGTGACGGGATCGAGCACGTCGAGATGCACGGTGTCCTCGCAGACGTGATACTGGCCGCCAGGCATTTCGAGCGCGATGCGCGTGGCCTCCTCGGAGGAATATTCGTCGAGCACGGGGACGCCGAGCTGGCGCGACCATTCCGCGCGCGCGGCACGCGAGGAGTATTCCGAATGCGTCACCGCGAGATTGAGCGAAGAGCGGAACTCGTCGACATGCGGCATCAGCGCGTCGAGACTCGACGGATACAGCGACAGGATCTTCGGCCCGAGATAGCGCAGATGCTGGGCGACGCGCGCCGGCGGGATCAGGTTCGAGATGAACGCGGTCGGATAGTCGCCGCCGATCGAATCGAACCACCACGGCACGGTGTAGACATGGGCGAGCAGGTCCTCGGCGCGGTAATTGCCGCTGCTCTGCATCGCGAACTGGCGCACGCCCTGGATGGTGTCGGTGATGACGGCATCATAGTCGACGCGGATCAAGAGCGTCTGGCCGGACGAGCCGGATGAGCGGGTCGGAAACAGGTTTTCCGGCTTGTACGCCTTGTTGACGCACTGGTCTGGGAAGGCGGCGACCAGCTCCGGCTTGGTGATCACGGGGATCTTCTGGATGTCGTCATAATCGCGCAGATGCGCGGGCTTGAAGCCGGCGGCATCATACTTGGCGCGGTAGACCGGAATGTCGCGATAGGCGAGCTCGACCAGCTCCTTGATGCGGGCGAACTGCCGCGCGCGGATTTCCGACACCGGCAGATAGGGATGCCGCATGCATTCGCCGAGATAGTTCGCGGTCGCGGCGACCAGCTCGGGCGCCGCATCATCCGATGGCTGGAAGTCCGGACGGGTGTGCTCGGTCTCCCAGAACTGGCGCTGCGGGGGCGCTGCGGGAACGAGCGACGCGGCGGCCTGGTCGTGCTCCGGCACCAGAGCAAGGCTGTCATCGGCAGTGCTGATCGCAAGGGTGGACGTCATCTTCAGCTCCATGATTGACGGGACGACCGCCCGTTCATGGCGCCATCAATGGCCCGCGGCGCTTGCCAGTGCCGTGACACCGGTCACACGCCACCGCACCTCGTCGCAGCACGCGCCGGTTCGACAGACGCGGAAGCTGTTTATCTGCGCAGGATCACTTCGCCTTGAGCGCCTTGTCGCGGCTCTCCAGCGCGGCCGTCATCAGCTTCGGCAATTGCCCGGCGTAGGCCTCGATGAAGGTCGCATCGCCGCAGCCTTGCGGATCGCGCGCCGCCTGCTCGGCGATGCGCGCCGCCTTGGCTTCGCATTTCGCGAACATATGCCAGAACCAGTCCGGGTTCTTGTCGAGCGCGGCCTTGTTCCTCTTGATGACCGCGGCGCCGACCGCACTCATCGCGCTGACGACGCCGGCGCCCAGCGTGCTGATGGCGCGCGCGTTCAAAATATCCTCGCGCGCCTGCGCGGTGGCGTTGGTCGCGGTCGCTCGTCCGGTCGTTCGTGCCTTGGCCGGCATGCTCAAGCTCCTTGTCGATCCCGTCTCGATTTCCTGCCGCGCGGGCAGCATCGGCCGCGGAAGTTGAGGAAGGCTCAAGGGGCATGGTTGAGAAGCGCTATGGAATTCATTCCGGTTTTATGCGCTTCCGAGCGATCGGGCCCGGTGGGCGTTGAGTTCCGTTCGGTCGCCCGATCCGTCAACGGCCGTTACCCTTTCGCGCCATGGCGGCGGATCAGCTGATCGGCGACATCGTCGAGATCATTGCCGACCATTTGCGGCTGCGGCCCGACGCCGAGCACATCATTGCCGGGACGCCTGATCAGCGCGGCCTCCCAGCCGGCCGCGACCGCGCCGAGCGTATCCCAGGTGTGGCAGGCGATCAGGCAGAAATCTGCGGGCCCGGCCCCGAGCTCCTTCTCGACATAGCCATAGGCCTGCCGCGACGGCTTGTGGTGCTTGACGCCGTCGGCGGAAAAGCGCCGCTCGAACAGGTCGACGATGCCGCCATGGGTCAGCTGGCGGGTCTGCACCTCGAGCAGATTGTCGGTCAGCGTGAACAGCCGGAAGCCCGCCGCGCGCAGCTTGCGCAGCGCCGCCGGCACATCCGCGTGCGGCGGCATGGTGGAGAATTTCTCGGTCAGCTCCTTCTTATCGTTGTCGTCGATGCTGATCCCGCGGGTATCGGCCAGCATCTTCATGACCGCGGCGCCGATCTCGGTGAAGGGCACGTAGCAGCCGGCCACCGTGAGCGCGGCGGAATACATGATGAAGTTCGAAAACCACAGCCGCATCGCGCCCTTGTCGTCGAAGATGCGCGCGAACACCGGCTCCATGGTCTCGAGGTCGAGCAGGGTCTCGTTGACGTCGAACACGATCAGAGGAAGCGCCATGTCTGGCCTCCTGTTGGTTGGGTTGTTGTTAGCCCCTGTCCTTGATCCGGCTGCGATGCGCCGCCTGCTTGGCGCGGTTGCCGCACACCGCCATGCTGCACCAGCGGCGCGCCCGCGCCCGCGTGTGATCGGCGAACATCAGCGTGCAGGCCGGGCCTTCGCACGCCTTGATGTCGGAGAAGCTTTCCTCGCAAACCACCCTCGCCATCGCCTCGCCGATCGGCAGCAGCAATGAGGCGGCCGAGCGCCAGCGCCGCGTCCGCTGCAATGCGAACGCATCACCATCGTCATGATGCAGGACGATGCGGCTGGTGCCCTCGTCGCTTTCGAGCAGCCGGTTCAACGCCTCCAACTCCTTCAGCGCCCGCGGCGTCAGCGGCTTGCCCATATGCTTGCGCACGAAGCCGCGGAACCATTCGCGCAAATCGCGGGCCTGGCCGGCGACGTGATCGAGTTCGCCCGGCTTCGCGCGGGCCTTGAGCGCGTCGAGCACGTCCGGCGGCGCCAGCTTCGCCTGCGCGAGCCAACGCAACAGGCCATCACCATCGGCGATCCAGTCGAACGGCGTATCGACCGGGGTCGCGATCGAATTGATGAAATCGAGGCCCAGGCTGTCGGCGATGAACATCGCAGGCGGATGGGATTGCACGGTGATGCCTCCTGGCGGCTTTTCGAGCCTCTCGAATAACCCGACTGAAGCATGTTGACAAGTTACGAACAGTGGATCATAAGCGCTATAACCTGTCAAACAGCCTTTTAAGGGTTACTACCCGAACCGAGGAGCGGACGATGTCGATCAGGGATGTCAGCGTGGTGCTTGCCCATGGCGCCTGGGCGGATGGTTCGAGCTGGGCACGGGTGATCACGGCGCTCGATGCCGAGGGCATCAACGCGGTGGCGGCGCCGCTGCCGCTGACCTCGCTCGCAGACGACGTCGCCGCATTGAACCGCACGCTCGAGCGGGTCGAGGGACCGGTGGTGCTGGCGGGCCATGCCTATGCCGGCGCCGTGATCGCCGAGACCCGCTCGCCGCGCGTCAAGGCGCTGGTCTATGTCGCGGCGCTGGCGCCGGACGAGGGCGAAACCGTTGCCGACGTGTTCTACCGCCTGCCGCCGCACCCGTTCGCACCGAAACTCGCGCCCGACGGCAACGGCCTGATCTGGCTACCCGAGTCCGCCTTCGCGTCGGCCTTCGCGCAAGGCGCGCGATCGGAGGATCTCGCGGTGCTAGCCGCCGTGCAGCGGCCGATCTCGCCGGCCTGCATCACCGCGCCGGTCGGCCGCCCGCTTTGGAAGGACGTCCCGAGCTGGTTCCTGGTTGCCGAGGAAGACCGGATGATCGTGCCCGAGATGCAGCGCGTCATGGCGGCACGCATGCAAGCGACCGTGTGTTCACACGCCGTCGATCACACCCCGCTCGTCACCGCGCCGGCGCTGGTCACGGCCATCGTCCGGGAAGCGATCAGCGCCGTTGCCGGGCAGACCAGATCCTAACCCCTCACCGATGACGACCATAAGGAGCGACAAATGTCCGAGATCAAGTATCGCACCGCCGCTGTCGACGGCTTCAAGGTGTCCTATCGCGAAGCCGGATCGTCAGGCGCGCCAAAGCTGCTACTGCTGCACGGCTTCCCGAGCGCGGGACACATGTTCCGCGATCTGATCCCGCTTCTCGCCGACAGATTCCACATCGTGGCGCCTGATCTGCCCGGCTTCGGCCAGTCCGACATGCCTGCGCGCGACAAGTTCGCTTACACATTCGACAACATCGCCGCCGTGATCGATCGCTTTACCGAGGTGATCGGCTTCGATCGCTTCGCGGTCTATGTGTTCGACTATGGCGCGCCGACCGGCTTCCGCCTCGCGGTCAAGCATCCGGAGCGGATCACCGCCATCATCTCGCAGAACGGCAACGCCTATGAAGAGGGACTGAGCGATGGCTGGACTCCGATCAAGGCCTATTGGCAGGACCCGTCACCGGCGAACCGCGACGCGCTGCGCGCCTTCCTGACGCCGGAGACGACGCGCTGGCAGTACACCCATGGCACGACCGATCCGGAGGCGGTCTCACCCGACGGACAGAACCTGGACAATTACTACATGGCACGCCCCGGCGCGCATGACGTGCAGCTCGACTTATTCGGCGACTACAAGAGCAACGTCGCGCTGTATCCGACCTTCCAGAATTACTTCCGCACCCATCAGCCGCCGTTCCTCGCGGTGTGGGGCAAGAACGATCCGTTCTTCCTGCCGCCGGGCGCAGAGGCGTTCAGGCGCGACAATCCGAAGGCGGTCGTGCAGTTCTTCGACACCGGCCATTTCGCGCTGGAGACGCATGCCACCGAGATCGCGCGCAGCATCCGTGACTTCCTGAGCCGCTAATCCCGAACGCGCAAAATACGGGCGGGTCCCGGCTTGACGACCCGGGCGCCTGTGCCGAAGCTCGGTGAAATCGACATTCAGCCGAGGTGACGCAGATGCCAACCTATACCTGCACAAGCGCCGAGGGCCGCCTCAGCGCGGAACAGAAAAGCCGGATCGCAAGCGAGATCACCCGGATCCACGCCGAGGTGACCGGCGCGCCGAGCTATTTCGCGCAAGTGATCTTCAGCGAGGTCGCTTCCGGCAACTGGTTCATGGGCGGCGTCCCGGTCGCGCATGACCATATCTTCGTCTACGGCCACATCCGCTCCGGCCGCGCCGCGGTCGACAAGACACGGATGATCAGGCTGATGGCGGACGCAATCAGAGCGGCCGCCAATGTCGATAGCACGCGCGCGGTCTGGGTCTATCTCAACGAATTGCAGCCGCGACAGATGATCGAATTCGGCCACGTGCTGCCCGAACCCGGCGATGAACCGGCCTGGACCGAGGCGCTGCCCGACGCCGATCGCAGCTTCATGCAATCGATCGGCAAGCGACGCTGAGCCCGCGCCGCTACGCTCCGGTCACGCGCCAGATCACGTTGCCGACATCGTCGGCCATCAGCAGCGAGCGGTCGGGGCCGATCGCGACGCCGACCGGCCGGCCGTAGGACACCTTCTCGTCGGGCGCGAGGAAGCCCGACAGGATGTCGCGCGCCGGACCGGAGGGGCGGCCGTTCTCGAATGGCACGAACACCACCTTGTAGCCCGACAGCGTCGAGCGATTCCACGAGCCGTGCTGGCCGATCACCATGCCGTCGGGGAAACCCGGCAGCGTGCCCTGCGGCATCCAGCACAGGCCGAGCGAAGCGGTGTGGCCGCCGAGCGCGTAGTCCGGCTGGATCGCCTTGGCGACCATCGCCGGATCCTGCGGCACGCGATCGTCGATTGTCTGTCCCCAATAGCAATAGGGCCAGCCGTAGAAGCCGCCGTCGCGCACCGAGGTCAGATAGTCCGGCGGCGTTTCATCGCCGATGCCGTCGCGCTCGTTGACGACGGTCCAGAGCACATTGGTGGTCGGCTCCCAGGCGAGCCCGACCGGGTTGCGCAGGCCGCCGGCGAAGATGCGGCTGGTGCCGGCGGCGAGATCGAGCTCGTAGATTGCGGCGCGGCCTTGCTCGACCGCCATGCCGTTCTCGGCGATGTTGCTCAGCGAGCCGACGCCGGCATAGAGCTTCGTGCCGTCGGCGCTCGGCAGCAGGCTGCGGGTCCAGTGCCCGTCGGGCTTGAAGGTGACGAGCTTGCGTCCTTGCGCCGTGATGCGGTCCGCGCCCGCGGTGTAGGGAAACGCCACCACGCCGTCGGTGTTGCCGACATAGAAGGTGTCGCCGATCAGCGCCATGCCGAACGGCTGGCGCAATCCCTCCATGAAGGCCCCGCGGCTTTCGGCGACACCGTCGCCGTCGCGGTCGCGCAGCAGCGTGATGCGGTTGGCGCTGACGCCGAGCGCCGCGGCGCGCCGCATCGTCGCCTGCATCGCATAATGGAAGACGCTGCGCGGGGTGCCCGCGATCTGGGTTGCCTCCGCGATCAGCACGTCGCCATTGGGCAGCACGTTGATCCAGCGCGGGTGATCGAGCCCGGTGGCAAAGGCGTTGACCTTGAGCCCGGGCGCGGCAACCGGCAGCTGCCCCTTGTCCCAGCCGCGCGCGGTCGGCATCTTCAGGGTCGGGATCGCGCCTTGCGATTTCGCCGCCGGAATCTGCGGCGCACTGCCCCAGGCCGGCGCGGGCTGCGCGCCCTGCATCCGCCGCCACGCCACGGCGCCGGCCCCGATCGCCGCGACGACGCGGGCAAAAACTCCAGACGTGCTCATGAACTTCCCCTGTCTTGCGCCATGTGATGGCGCCTTGTCATTGCCTTGCAGGCCGGCCGCGACCTGCCGGGAGCATTGGCATAATGCCGGCCCTGATGACAGTAGTTATACGATCTTCGCAGCTGCCCTCGAATCGAGGAAACTCGCTTTCACGCTCCCTTGTCTGAGCGTTTTCCTCCCTGAGACCTTGCCCGCCCCGGTCGGCGGGCTTCCTTTTACAACACCCTCGGAGCTTTCGAAGCGCCGCAGGCTCGGCCGCGGCCGTCGTTATAGCCGAGAAGGCATAGCGGGCCGCGGGGAAGCATTCTACCGGGCATATCAGCGGCGCCGGCCTGCACGCGCGCAAGCCCTCCTCACCAATTCCTGATCCGACGCTCGCGCAGCTTTGCCTTCGCAGGCTGCATGGCAGGGCTGGAACGCTGGCCCATGCCAGCCGTTGGTCGTGACCCCAGCAAGGAGAGCGTGCAAGGAGAGCATGAATGCAACGGAAGACCAAGATATTGTCCCTGGCCGCGGCATCGCTGATCGCAACGACGGCGGGCGCGTTCGCGCAGGGCTATTATCCGTACGGGAACTCGCGTGCCTATTACGACGGCCCGCGCTATGTCACGGTTCAACCGCGCGTGATGTACCAACCGGCACAGCCGGGCTGGTATGGCGCGATGAACGGCAGCAACCATCCGACGCCGAGCTCGTCGCAGGGCGACGTCGGCCCTGAAGGCAACAACAACGGCACCCTGACCGGCGTCTACCGGCAGTGGTAGCCACGCAATTCAAGGGCCCATCGCTCGGTTCGCGCGATGGGCCCTTTTGCTTGCGCCGCTGCACTCCGCGTTGAACGCGACGGCTATTCTCCGCCCTCGTAAAACAGTTCGAGCGGCAGGCCGACCAGCGCCTTCCCGATCCAGTCGCGCGCGATGACATTGGACGGTCCCATCGCGATCGCCGCGCGCGCGTCGCGATAGGCGCGCTCGATCGGACCACGGTGATAGCCGTAGCCGCCGGTCACCGTCAGCGCCGTCGCCGCGACCTTGTTGGCGACCTCGGCGGCATGCACCTTGAACTCGGTCAGCGGAATCAGGATTTCGCTTTGCGGCTTGCCGGCACGCCAGAGCGCGTCGAGCTTGCCTGCCAGTTCGTTGCGCCACGGCCGCAGCGTCTCAACCAGCACCTTGGCGGCGCCCAATTCCTGGCGGATCGCCTGATAATCGGACAGGCTCTTGTTCCTGTCCTTGTGCACGAAGCTCGTGGTGTGGGCGATTGCGGCGTTCAGCGCACCGCGCGCGACGCCTTCCCAGACCGCACCGAGCCCGATCAGATAGACCGGCGAGACGCCGTCATAGATGATCTCCTTGCCCTGCCCTTCGGCACCGAGCCGGTCGCGCTGTGGAACGAGCACGTTGCTATAGCGGATCGGGCCGGAAGAGTTGGCGCGAACGCCGAGCGCATCCCAGGGCCTGGACTCGATACCCTCGGCGTTGCCGTCGACGATGAAGAAGATGATGTCGGCCTGGTCCTTGGCACCGGGCGTGCGGGTCTGCACCACGTAATAGTCGGCCTGCCCCGAACTCGTCGTGAATGACTTCTCGGCGTTGACGCGATAGTCGTCGCCGTCACGCGAGGCTTCGGACAGATTGTACCACCAGTGACCGCCGGTGGCGCGCTCGCTGGTCGAGTATGTCCCGAGCAGGCCGCCATTGCTGGCCTTCAGCCAGCGTTCCTTCTGATCGGCGTTGCCGAACAGGTTGATGGTCTGGGCAGCCCCGACATGCATGACATAGACGAGGCCGGTCGATGCATCGGCCTGCCCGATCCGGTAGGCCGCTTCGGCGAAGTCGACATGACTGAGGCCAAGCCCGCCGAACTGCGGCTCGTTGAGCACACCGGTCCAGCCGGCCTCCGCCAGCGCGCGAAGGTTCTCGCGCGGGAAACGGCTTTCGCGATCGTTGCGATCGGCATTGACCTTCACCGTCGTGTCGATGGCGGCATCGAGCCTGGCATAAACGTCGTCGTCGATCTTGCGTGCGAGATTGTCGTTGGCCATGGTCAGTTTCTCCGGGTTGCAATCATGCGACAGCCTGGCTCGGCTGCCTCCGGCTCAGATCGTCCTGCGACGACCCGCCGAGATAATGTGTCTTGATGTCCGCGCGCTGCCGCAGTTCGGCCGCCGCGCCCGACAGCACGCTGCGCCCGTTCTCGAGCACGACGGCGTGGTCGGAGAAGCGCAGCGCCACCGTCGAATTCTGCTCCGCGACCAGGATCGACAATCCTTGCTCGCTGTTGAGCTGCTTGAGCGCGCGAAAGATTGCCTCGACGACCAGCGGCGCGAGACCCATCGAGGGCTCATCGAGCACCAAGAGCCGCGGGCGCGACATCAAGGCGCGGCCGATCGCCGTCATCTGTTGCTCGCCGCCCGAGGTCAGGCCGGCCAGCGAGCGGCGATGCTGCTTGAGGCGCGGAAACAATGCGTAGATGCGGTCGAGGTCCACGGCGATCTCGGCCCGCCGCGCATCGCGCCCCATCGCGCCGGTGATCAGATTCTCCTCCACCGTCAACGAGGCAAAGCAGTGCCGTCCCTCGAGCACCGGCACCAGGCCGGCGCGCACCAGCTCCGCCGCCGGCTCGCCGGCGATGTCACGGCCATCGAACGCGATGCGGCCGGCAGTGACCTGGCCGCGGCGGGCGGACAGCAACGCCGAGACCGCCTGCAACGTGGTCGACTTGCCGGCGCCGTTGGCACCGAGCACGGCGACGATCTCGCCCCGCCGCACCGCGAGCGAGACGTCGCTGACCGCGGCGATCGCGTGGTTGTAGGTCGCGGCCAGGCCTTCGACCGAAAGCAGAACGTCGCTCATCGCGTGATCCATTCCGTTGGGGACGCGGGAGCCGGATGGCTCCCGCGATCTCTCGACACCTCAGTTGCTGACCGGGTCGTCACCCGAGGTGCGAACCTTGATGCCGTGCTCCTTGGCGTAGGCGGCCGCGGACTTCTCGATGATCGGGCGCAGGAAGGCCCAGTCCGGTGCGATCCAGCCGGAGACCACCTTCCATCTGCTGCCGTCCCATTGCTGGAAGGTGACGCGGCCGTCGCCTTCGTGATTGTCCCAGGTGACGTTGATCGAATGGAACAGATCCTTGGCGCCGAGCGCTTCGACCCGCGCCGGATCGAGTTGCAGATGCTCGAAGCCCCAACGCACTTCGTCGCCGGTCAAGGTGCGCTTGCCGAACTTCGCCTGTGCGATCCGGATCGCCTCGACATTGAGGATGCCGTTCACGATGCCGAGGTTGTGGTAGACGCTGCCGATCCGCTTCTTGTCGTCGAGATTGCCCTTGCCGGCGCCGTAGACGGTCTTGATCACCTCTTGCAGCACCGGATACTGCTCGCCCGAGGCCTGCGTGGTGATTGCGATATAGCCCTTGGCGGCGTCGCCGGCCGGGATCACGTCTTCCTCGGAGTTGGACCAGACGTTGCCGATGATGTGGTCGGCCGGAAACCCGACCTTCTGCGCGGTCTTCAGCGCCACCGGATTCATCACGCCCCAGCCGCGCAGCACCACGTAGTCAGGCTTGGCGCGCCGGATCGACAGCCACTGCGATTGCTGCTCGTTGCCGGGATGCGGCACCTCGATCTGCTCCAGGCTGAACTGATACTTGTCGGCCAAGAGCTTGTAGATCGGGATGGTCTCCTTGCCGTAGGGCGAGCCGTGATAGAGCACGACGAGTTTCTTGCCCTTCAGCTTGTCGATGCCGCCCTCGCGGCCCGCGATATAATTCACGATGCCGGAGGTCTCGCTGTAGGGATTGAGCAGCAGCGGGAAGACGTAGGGGAACACCCGGCCGTCGGTCGAATCGGTGCGGCCGTGATTGATGGTGATGAGCGGCACCTTGTCCTTGGTGATGCGGTCGATCATGGCGTAGGCGATGCCGACCGACAGCGGATTCCAGGCCGCGACGCCGGGCCGGCCCTTCAGCCGTTCATAGACCTCGACGCCGCGCTCGACCTCGTACTGGGTCTCACCCTCGTCCCAGGTCAGCTTGACGCCGTTGACGCCGCCATCGCGGATGTTGATCAAATTGAGATAGTCGATGAAGCCGCCGAAGAAGCCGGTGCCGCCGGCCGCATAGGGCCCGACCCGGTAGCTTTGCAGGGGAAAGAACTGCTCGTCGGCGCGTGCCGGTGCCCCGCCGAGCGAGACCACCGCCGCGGCGGCCAGAACGAATTTCAGAACTCGTGATCGTATCATCTTCAGCCTCTCCGTTTTCAAGGAAATCTCACGTCGCCGCCGCGCCGCGTTTGACGATTGCCGCCCACAGCCGGTCCCACAGCGCGATCAGCCCGCGCGGCTCGGCGATCAGGAAGGCGATGATCAGCGCGCCGATCACGATGCGCTGGCTCATCTCGAGCACGCCCGAATCGAACAGCCCGCCGAGCAGCGCCGCGCCGGCGCGCGACAGCAGCAGCGGGAACACCACGATGAAGGCGGCGCCGAGAAACGCGCCGCGCAGCGAGGCGAGCCCGCCGATGATGATGATGAACAGGATCTGGAACGAGCGATCGAGATTGAAGCCGGCCGGCTCGACCGTGCGCAGATAGGCGAATGCCCACAGCACGCCGGCGATGCCGATCAGGAACGACGAGACGCCGAACGCCAGCAGCTTGGTGCGCAGCAGCGGCACACCGATCACCTTGGCGGCGATCTCATGATCGCGCACCGCGATGAAGTTGCGGCCGCTCTGCGCGCGCAGCAGCCGCCAGGTCAGGAAGGTCGCTGTCGTCACGACGATCAGGGAGAACAGATAGCGTCCCGCCGGCGTCGTGAACGAGATGCCGGCGACACGCAGCGCGGGTGCATCGATCACGCCGGACGGATTGTCGTTGGAGAACCAGCCGAACTTGGTCAGCGCCCACTGTACGAAGAATTGCGCCGCGAGCGTCGAGACCGCGAGGTAGAAGCCGCGCAACCGCAGGCTCGGTAGCCCGAACAGGATGCCGATCGCGGCCGCGACCAGGCCGGCCAGCACCAGATCGACCAGCAGCGGCAGTTGCGGCAGCCGGAGGTGGAGATTGTAGGCAGCGTAGGCGCCGACCGCGAGGAACGCGGCGGAGCCAAGCGACACCTGCCCGGCATAGCCGGTGAGCAGATTGAGGCCGACCGCGGCGAGCGCAAGCGCCAGGAACGGCGTCAGCACCGCATCCATCAGATAGTCCGAGCCGAAAAACGGGATCGCGCCAAAGGCGATCACGGCGGCCGCGATGCCCGCGAATGTCGCGAGGCCAGACACGGCGCGTGTCGATGCTGCTGCGGACATCGCCTAGACTCTCTCCACCAGCTTCTGGCCGAACAGCCCCGACGGCCGCACCAGCAGCAGCACCAGCGCCACGACATAGGCGGCCCAGGCCTCGATGCCGCCGCCGAACAGCGGCCCGACATAGACCTCCGCGAGTTTCTCGATCGCGCCGATCAGAAGGCCGCCGATGATCGCGCCCGCGATCGAATCGAAGCCGCCGAGCACCAGCACCGGAAGCGCCTTCAGCACCACGAGCGAGAGCGAGAACTGCACGCCGAGCCGTGCGCCCCACAACAGCCCGGCGACCAGCGCGACGATGCCGGAGGCCGTCCACACGCTGGCCCAGACCCGCGGCAGCCGCAGCCCGACGGCCAGCGCCGCGAACGGATCGTCGGCGACGGCGCGGAACGAGAGCCCGGTCCGGGTGTAGCGGAAGAACAGTGCGAACAGCGCCACCAGGCTGCCCGCGACCGCCGCGGCGAACAGGTCGAAACGGCTGATGAAGACACCGGCGATGTCGAGCGGCACGTCGCTGATGCCGATGTCGAGGCCATGGACCTGGGTGCCCCACAACAGCTGCGCCGCGCCCTCGATCACATAGGACAGGCCGAGCGTCGCCATGAACAACGTGATCGGCGGCTGGTTGACCAGCGGCCGCAGCACCGTGCGCTCGACGGCCACCCCGAGCGCGACCATGATCACGAGCGTGATCAATAGTGCGAACGGGAACGCGATGCCTCGCTCGACCAGGCTGACGAAGGTCAGCGCCGCGAACAGCAGCATCGCGCCCTGCGCGAAGTTGAGCACGCCCGAGGTTTTGTAGATCAGCACGAAGCCGATCGCGACCAGCGAGTACATCACCCCCGACAGCAGGCCGCCGACCAGGACCTCGATGAAGAACTGATAGTCGAACATCAGACCGCGAGCTCCGTCACGTCGTCATGCGCGACGCCGAGATAGGCGTCGATCACGGCCTGGTCGGACCGCACCTCGCCGGGCGTGCCGTCGGCGATCTTTCGGCCGTCGTCGAGCACCGCGATGCGATCGGACAATCCCATCACCACGCCGATGTCGTGCTCGATCAGCACGATGCTGGCGCCATAGCTGTCGCGCGCATTGCGCACATGCTCGGACAGTTCGCGCTTCTCGCCCGCCGTGACGCCCGCGAACGGCTCGTCCAGCAGCAAAAGCCGCGGCCGCGCCACCAGCGCCCGCGCCAGCTCGACCCGCTTCTGCACGCCGTACGGCAACGTTCCCGCGGCGCGGTCGCGGACCTCGGCAAGATGCAGGAAGCCGATGACGTCCTCGGCGGCGGCGCGGTTCTCGGCTTCGATCCGGCGCGCCAGCGGCGAACCGATGATCTGGCGCAGGAAGCCGGTGCGGACGCGATGCGCTAGCCCCATCAGCACGTTGTCGAACACCGACAGGCCCTTGAAGATCGCGAGGTTCTGGAAGGTGCGCGCGACGCCGTGCGCGGCGAGATCCGCCGTCGGTACCTGCGCGAACCCATGCGCGCCGAACCAGACCCGGCCGCGATCGGGTCGGTAGAGCCCGCTGATGACGTTGAGCAGCGAGCTCTTGCCGGCGCCATTGGGGCCGATCACGGCGCGGATTTCCCTCGGCGCGACCTCGATATCGACGCCGCGCAGCGCCGCGACGCCACCGAATGTCAGCGCGATATCGGTGAGCGCCAGCACCGGCCGGTCCGCGCGATCCGTGGCCTTCGCGCGCACCCGATCGCCTGCACCGGCGATCGCCAGCGCGCGCGCCGCGGCCTCCGCCGGAGCGGCCTCGAGCGCAAGGATGCCGGCATTCGTCATCATCGCCGTCACGTCGCTGGGCTCCCCGTCACTCGGCGGCTTCGGCATGCGCGGCGGTCTTCGCCTCCAGCGCACGCACCAGCGGGATGACGCGGCGGCCGAAATATTCGACCTCTTCCTGGAAGTGCAGGAAGCCGAGCAGCACGAGATCGACGCCGACCTCCTTCAGCGCGACGATGCGCTCGGCGATCTGCTCCGGCGTGCCGATCAAATTGGTCTTGAAGCCGTCATTGTACTGGACGAGATCCTCGAAGCTCGATTGCGCCCAATTGCCCTGGCCTTCCGGCGAGGCCTTGCCGGCGTTCTTCACCTCGTGCCCGAAAGCATGGACCGCCTCCGGATCGGCCTTGACGATGATCTCGTCGAGCACGGCGCGCGCCTCGGCCTCGCTGTCGCGCGCGATCGCGAACGCATTGACGCCGATCTTGACCGCATGGTTGTTGGCGCGCGCCTTGGCCCTGATGTCGTCGACCTGCTTCTTGATCTCCGCGACCGAATTGCCGTTGGTGAAGTACCAATCCGACACGCGCGAGGCCATGTCGCGCGCGGCGCGCGAGCTGCCGCCCTGGAAGACCTCCGGCAGCGGCTGGGCCGGCTTCGGCTTCAGCGTGTAATCCGAGAAGCGGTAGAAATCGCCGCGGAAGGTGAAATTGTCCTGGGTCCAGATTCCGCGCAGCGCGCGGATGAATTCCTCCGAGCGGCGATAGCGTTCGTCGTGATCGAGCCAGGGCTCGCCGATCGCGGTGAACTCGCCGCGGAACCAGCCGCTGACGATGTTGACGGCGACACGGCCTTCGGTGAGCTGGCTGATGGTGGCGATCTGCTTGGCCGCCACCGCCGGATTCCACGGTCCGGGCAACAATGCCGCGATCACCTTCAGTTTCGTCGTCGCAGCCAGCAATGCGTGACTGAAGGCGACCGGCTCATGCTGGAATTCGGCGCCGTAGCCGGCGGTGAAGCGGATCTGGCTCAGCGCGTAGTCGAAGCCGGCCGCCTCCGCGATCTGCGCCAGGCGGCGGTTGTAGTCGATGTCCCAACCGGTTCGCTGCTCGATCTTGCTGATGACCAATCCGCCGGAGACGTTGGGCACCCAGTAGGCGAACTTGATCGGATCATGGCTGGTGGTCATCTGGATGTCCTCGTGTCCTCAAGGGTGAATCGGTTGGCAGGCGACGAAAGGCGTGACGGGAAGCAGGCAGCACGATGCGTTCACGCTGCGCGATGTCAGCGAGTCCGGACGCGGCTCTGTTGCCGTCGTCTGTTCGGGATTGTTCGAGAGTGGGGGCGGTCAGCCCTGCTGATCCGCAGGACGCCGCCGATGCGTCAACAGCAGCCGGCGCAACATCGCGCGCGAGGCGCAACGCGGCTTCGAGAGATATCCAGGAGGTCCGTGCAAGTCATCCGCATTCCCCTCGCAAGCGCCATCGGCGAGCAATCAATAGTCTCAGAGAAAATGCGGGCGAGCGAGTCCAAGCCAAACTCTTTTTGGCCGGATCTGGAATAGCGGTATTCTCTTGTTGGCGCGAAACGCGTCGATTGCTGCTGCGCAGCCGAAATATCGCCGGCGATGGAGCGCGCATGTGTCGAGACGTCGGCGACGATGCACAAACGAGCGCTTGCCAGAGAATCCGTTTCTCTGCGACGGCGCTCGCTCTGCGCGCAGGTTCGGCATGAACGCACGATCACGCGTCAGACGTTTCGCTGGATCGATCGATTTTGGATGAAATGCATTTTCGGTTGGGTGCACGGCTGGCTGTCGGGAACCCCGTCGTCCCGACAGCCCATGCGACGCGGCGTTACTTCACCATCGCGCCGTAGACGATGTCCTGTACGTTCTCGCGATAGTATTTGCGCAGCTCGCCCGGTGCCGCGGTTCCCACCACCACGACGAGGCGCTCCTTCGGATCGCAGAAGAACTGCGTGCCATAGGCGCCGTTCCAGGTGAACTCGCCGGGATTGCCCGGCACCGACGACAGGCCTTCGCTGGTCCGCACCGCGACCGCCAGCCCGAAGCCGAAGCCGGCGCGATGCGGCTCGACCGCGGCGACGTTGTTCTTGATCTCGGGCCCGAGATGGTTCGACGTCATGTGATGCACGGTCTTGGGACCGAGGATGCGCTTGCCGTCGAGCTCGCCGCCGTTGAGCAGCATCTGGCCGAAGCGGAGATAGTCGCCGACGGTAGCGAACGAGCAGGCGCCGCCGCAGTCGAACCTGGTCGGTGTATCGAGCAGCTTGATCGATTGCGGCTTGCCGGTGAGCGGGTCGTCGGCGAACGGGCGCGCCAGCCGCGGGCGCTGGGCATCGGTCGGATGGAAGGTCGCGTCCGTCATGCCGAGCGGCGTCCAGACATTGGCCTTGAGATAGTCGCCGAGCCGCTGGCCGGACACCTTCTCGACCACGGCGCCGAGCACGTCGATCGAGAAGCCATATTCGAACTCGGTGCCGGGCTGATGCACCAGGGGCAACTGGGTGATGCGATCGATGAAGGCCTGGGTATCACCCTCGATGGCCGGTGCCGTGCCGTCGGGATAGAGCCGCGCCAGCGCGCTCGAACTGTCGGGCCGGCCGCCATACATCAGGCCGGAGGTGTGGCGATAGAGATCGTGGATGAAGATCGGGCGCGCCTGCGGCTCCATCGTCAGCGAACCGTCGGCCTGCTGCACGCCGACCTTCATGTCGGCGAACGCCGGATAATATTCGGCGACCGGCGCCTGCAACGGCAACTTGCCCTGCTCCATCAGCGTGAGACCGGCGACCGCCGCCATCGGCTTGGTCATCGAGGCCAGCGCGAAGACCGCATCGATCGGCATCGGCGTGCCCTTGACCGGATCGAGCTGGCCATAGGCCTTGTAATGCACCAGCCTGCCGTCGCGGGCGATCGCCACCACCGCGCCGGGCACCCGCTTGGCCGCGATCTCGCGGGCAAAGAAGTCGTCGAGCCGCGCCAGCCCCTGGTCCGAGAAGCCGACCTGGTGCGCGGCGGCTTCCGGGAGCGGCGGCGCAGCGCGAGCGATGTTGAAGGCAAGGCTTGTGGCGGCCGCAGCCGCGACCATGACGATTTTTCTCATTGTTTCCCCACCAGACATCGCGGGCGATTTTTCTTCGGTTCGCGGCCCGCCGCTCACGGGATTAGACCACGCCGACAACAACGACGACAAGACGCGACCGCGCAAGCCATTCCGATGGCCTGCCGGCGGCCGCTGAGGTAGCGTGTCCCCGTCACGTCGGATCGGGTCCAGCATGAACCGCCGCGCCTTCGTCTCGGGACTGGCCATCGCCGCAGCGCTCACGAGCTTTGCCCCGGCGACGGCGGCGGCCGACGGCAAGCGGGTGGCGCTGGTGATCGGCAACGGCGCCTACAGGAGCGTGCCGGCGCTGACCAATCCGCCGAACGACGCCGGCGATGTCGCCGCCGCGCTGCAACGTCTCGGCTTCGCCGTCAGCCTGATCCGGAACGGCGGCTTCGACGACATGCGGCGCGGGCTGATCGCATTCGGCCGCGAGGCCGCGGGCGCTGACATGGCGGCGGTGTACTTCGCCGGCCACGGCATGGAGATCAACGGCGACAACTGGCTGATCCCGGTCGATGCCGAGCTGAAACGGGATACCGACGCCGCCAACGAGGCCATCAACCTGCAAAGCGTCATGCTGCAAGTCTCCAGCACCACGAGTCTCGGCCTCGTCATCCTCGATGCCTGTCGCAACAATCCGTTCGCCGCGAAGATGAACCGGTCGATCGCGATGCGCGCCGCCCCCAGCAACGGGCTCGGCCGGATCGAGCCGGTCGGCAACGTGCTGGTCGCCTATGCCGCGCGCGACGGCACCACCGCGCTCGACGGCGACGGCCGCAACAGCCCGTTCGCCACGGCGCTGTTGCACAACATCGAGGCGCCGGGCGTCGAGGTCACCTTCATGTTCCGCAACGTCCGCGACGACGTGATGGAGGCGACACGCAACGAGCAGCAGCCGTTCGTCTACGGCTCGCTGTCGCGCAAGGCGATCTATCTGGCTGGAGAGCCGGCGGTCGGCGCAACGGCCACGACGCAAGCGAACGCCGCACCGGCGGCGGCTGCTGTATTGCCGCCGCCCGCACCCCCGGCCGGCGCCATCGATCCCGCGCTGGTCGGCACCTGGGAGATCATGGTGGCGAGCGGCCGCGGCCAGTCGCGCTGGATCTGGCAGATCCTGGCCGACGGCACCTACAGATTCCACGCCGAGCCGTTCCGCTCGGCGCGATCGCATGAAGGCACGGTCACCTTCGCCAACGGCCGCTGGACCCTGCACGCGCTGAGGGGATTGCGCAATTACAGCGACGCCGGCTCCTACGAAGTCCATGACGCCACCGCCGTGATCACCGGCAAGCTCGGGACTGGGTATTGGAAGCGGAGCGTGGAGTGAGGCGCATGAGGCGATACAGCGGCGCGTTGAGGTCGAGAAGACCAGTCCGTGAGGCTTGCGAGCGCTGGCAAGATTTCGACAGATGAGAGGGCGATGATATGTACCGGTTACTGGCCATGATCTGCTTCAGCATCGTCACGCTGGCAATGGCGCGTCCCGCCTGCGCGGAAAAGATCTACTATCTTCACGATCCCGGCGGCAACACCGCTGCGCACATCTACACCTACACGCGGGTCAATGCGGAGTATGATCGCGTGGTGATCGATGGTCGCTGCAAATCGTCCTGCACGACGGTGCTCGGAACCGTCCCCCTCAACAAGATCTGCATTACCCCGAACGGCTACTTCATGTTTCACGCCGCGCATCACGGTGACCGCAGCATCAACCCCGGTGAGACTCAGCTGATGATGTCGTCCTATGCGCCCGCGGTGCGCGACTGGGTTCTGAAGCACCATGCGCTCGATCAGGTGGATCCTTACACATACCTGTACGCCAGGAACGTGACGTTCATCCGCCGCTGCAACAAGTAACCCTGCGGGCCACGAACGGGCCGACGCCGCGACCGAGTTCCTCCGTAGACCCGCCACCCGTTGCGGGATTCACCGATACTATACCAAATCTGCGGAAGAACCCCGGACTGTGACCTGGGTCGCTCCAAGGTTGCCGCGCGATATGCTATCGAATTTGCCGTATAATTTGTACGTTGGCTCATTTTTGGCTGGGGACCGATGGCCGCTCGTAGATTGCCGCAAGGGCAGGCCCCCACACGGGTAGCGCGTCGCCGCTGGAATGAGGAACGGTCACTGCGGTGTGCCATCAGGATGGCCCGCATGGGCTATTGGGAATCACACAGCGCGGCCGCGACCGACGTCTGGATATCACCCGAATTCGCCGCCTTCTACGAGTTCGAGACAGTCGACGGCTTCATCCCGATCGCCACGGTGCGCGGGCGTTATTTGCCTGAAAGCCAGAAAGTCCTGGAAACGCATTACGCCGCCTGCTGGGCGGACGGGCAGCCCTACGCCGTGCAAACCAGGCTCCGCAAGTCCGATGGCAGCGTGCTCGACTGCGTGGTCCATGGCGAGCCGGAATTCGACGCCCGCGGTCAGGTCCGGCGCGTCTCCGGTATCGTCCGCGACGTCACGGAGGAAACCTCCGCGCTGCGGCGCTTGGCCGAGAGCGAGCAACGGCTGGCCGATTTTGTCTCCACCGCCTCGGACTGGTGCTGGGAGAGCGCCCCCGACCATCGGCTGCTGCCCTATCCCAGATCGCTTCCCGGCAATGCCGCGTTCCAGACCGTGGCCTCCGGCGGGAAGGCGCGCTGGGAGCTGGCCTATGCGCCCGAAGACGCGGAGGGCATGGCGCAGCACCGGGCCGACATGGAGGCCCATCGCCCTTTTCGCGACTTCATCTATACGTTGATCGGCAAGGACGGGTCGCGCGTCAGCATCTGCACCAGCGGCAAGCCGATCTACGCCGACGATGGCAGCTTTCTCGGCTATCGCGGCACCGCCAGCGACATCACCCAGCTCAGGGCGGCCAAGGCGCTGCTCGACCAGCGCACGCGGGCACTGGAGGAAGCGCACCGGCTCGGCAAGATCGGCACCTGGAGCTACCGGCTCGACACCGGGCGCACGACCTGGGCGTCCGAACTCTACCAGCTGCTCGGCTTCGATCCCGACACGTTCGAGCCGACCGATGAGACCATCAGGCCCCGTTTCCTCGGCGCCGACGCCGACCGCTTCCGCGACGTGCAAAAGCGGGTTCTCCGCACCCGTGCGACCGAAGCCACCGATCTGCGCATCGTGCACGCGGACGGCACTCCCCGCGATCTGGCCGTGATCTGCAAGGCAGAGGTCGCCCACGACAAGGTCATCGGCATCATCGGCACCGTGCAGGACGTCACCGAGCGCAAGGAGGCCGAGCGCCAGCTCGAGCAGCTCGCCTACACCGATCCTTTGACCGGGCTTGCCAATCGCGCGCTGTTCACGCGCCAGCTCGCAACCCTGATCGAAGGTTGCGCCCAGCAAGGCCGCCGCGGCGCGCTGCTGCTGATCGACCTCGATCGCTTCAAGGAGGTCAATGATTCCCTCGGCCATGCCGCCGGCGACAAATTGCTGGTCCAGGTGGCGGCCGCGCTGCGCCAGGAATTGGGGCCGCGCGCCTTCATCGCCCGGCTCGGCGGCGACGAATTCGCCGTGCTGGCAGAGGGATACGGCATGTCCGACGTCGCGCTCACCGAACTCGCCAACCGGCTGATCGTCAAGCTGTCGGTCCCCGTCGATCTCACCGAGGGCGAGGCTTGTGTCGGCGCCACCATCGGCATCGCCCGCCTGCCGGAGCATGGGGCGACGGCGGAGACGGCCGCGCGCAACGCCGACCTCGCGCTCTACATGGCCAAGGAGGCCGGGCGCGGCCGGGCGCAACTGTTCGAGCCGGTCTATGCCCAGGCGGTCGATCAACGGCTCGATCTCGGCCGGCATCTGCGCCACGCCGTGGAAGCTGGCACGCTCGAGGCCCATTACCAGCCGCAGCTCGACCTGAGGACCGGTCGCGTCACCGGCTTCGAGGCGCTGCTGCGCTGGACCCATCCCGAGCGCGGGCCGATCTCGCCGGCGGAGTTCATCCCGATCGCCGAAAGCTCCGGGCTGATCGTCGACCTCGGCCTGTGGGTGCTGCGTGAGGCCTGCCGGCAGGGCCGCATCTGGCTGGATGCCGGATTGCCGCCGCGCGCCGTCTCGGTCAACGTCTCTCCGGCGCAGATCTGGAACGTGGATTTCGAGACCGCGGTCTCGGCCGTGCTGGCGGAGACCGGCTTTCCCGCCAAGCTGCTCTGCCTGGAGCTGACCGAAAACCTGTTCGTGGATCACACCGAGCAGCGGATCAGCCGCACGCTGACCGCGCTCTCCGATCTCGGCGTGCGCTTGGCGCTGGACGATTTCGGCTCGGGCTATTCCTCGCTCGGCTATCTGACGCGCCTGCCGTTCGATTGCCTCAAGGTGGACCGCGCCTTCGTGGATGGCATCTCCACCGCGCCGGAGAAGCGCAAGCTGCTCGGCGGCATCATCGCGCTATCGCACGGGCTCGGCATGACCGTGGTGGCGGAGGGCGCCGAATTGCCGGCTGAAGTGGACGTGCTCGGCGGGCTCGATTGCGACCAGGTGCAGGGCTTCGTGTTTTCCCCGCCCGTCGCAGCCGACAAGGCGACGCAGGTCGCCGCCCGCATCGAGCGCGAGGCATCCCGGATGCAGCCGAAGCAGAAGAGTCTTTGAGCCGTCACCATTCTTGGCAACTTCATTGCCCGCGGCTGAATAAAGTTACATTCGACCCGAGTTCCTGCCTGCGCAACAGGCCGGGGCGCATTTCGAAAATGGATTCAGATATTTAGAGCCTGAAATCCGATCGATTCCGGGCCGAATGACCGCCGCGCGTTCAAATCGCCGTGTGCGCCTTGCGCGCGTCAACCAGAGGGCGCATGTCCTGAGCATCCGATGCCAAGCTCCCTCCGCATCGATCCAGAACAGGCCCATCACGATTCAATCGAACCAGACCGGGCATGAAGCGACAAAACAGCCATCAACAATGAGCTTCCTGCCGGGCTGAAACTCTCAGCAATCATAAAACGATGCGTACACACTGTTGCGACTTCGTTTGGTTAAACGGGCTAATTGCACCTCCCTACGGTTGTGCGACTGAGGAGTCGCATCTAGCTTCCGCGCCGGCCGGAATTTTCATGTGAGTTGCCCAACGACGATTTCCCGCAACGCGGCCTGAACGTCTGCGCTGCACATGCGGCTCCGTTTCGGAGTCGCCCCACCTGGAGACGACTGCAATGTCCACCTCTGCATCCCCCAAACTCGCGGAATCGACCGCCGTCAACGAGGCCATCAAGGCGCGGATGGCGCCGAAGCAGGCGGCGCAGGCCGCGCCCGTCGACATCACCGCCAATCCCGTGGCCAAGATCGTCTTCAATCCCGAAGTCACGCCCGAGGAGCGCAGCCGCCAGATCGGCGCGCTGCTCTCGCCGGATCTTGCCGAGGACTGCAAGGCGTCGGTCAAGCAGCTCGAGGCCTACAAGGAATATCTGGCGCAGCAGCGCACGCTGATGCAGCGCAAGCTGATCGAGCTGTCGTCGACGACCGTCTTCGCCAAGATGAAGCAGACCTTTGCCGACATGAACAAGGGCGTGCTGGATTTCCGCGAGATGATCCACCCGCTGGTCGACAATCTCGATGCGCTCTACACGCTGCGCACCGCCGGCGACAATGTCGTGCTGGATACCTTCGCGGAGATCGAGGACGATCGCAAGCGCGAGGCCGATTGGGACCGCCGGACCTCGGAGGTCGAATCCCAGGCGCGGCAGGCGACCTCCGACAAGGACATGCTCGAGCGCGACATCGCCAAGCTGAAGACGCAGACCGGCCTGTTCGGCGGCATCAAGAAATCCGCGCAGGCCGAAATCGCCGCCAAGGAGCTCCTGATCGCCAAGCAGATCGAGGCGCTGAAGACCTGTCGCGACAAGGCGCAGGCGATCATCACGGAGAAGGCCGAGCACGACGCCAAGCAGGGCAAGTTCAAGGCCGAAAAGGACCAGGTCCGCAAGATGCTCGACATCTCCGGCCCCGAGCACGTCAAGCGCGTCGAGGGCATCATCAAGGCCGCGCTCGACTACATCGACAAGTCGCAGGTCACGGTCTCGGAGCTGCGCGACGAGCTCGGCGGAATCGAGGGCCAGGCCGACAAGCTGGTCAAGATCAACTCGCAGATGATCACGGTGGTCGCGATCCTCGACAAGGGCATCGACCTCGCCTCTACGGCAAACAAGGAGAAGGTGCAGGCGCTGTCGACGCCGAAGGAGGGCGAGGATACGCTTGGCCGCCTCGAGCGCGAGCGCAAGAAGAACGATTTCGAACGCCATGTCACGGCGCTGCTGGACAGCGGGCGCGGCACCAAGAAGACGGTAGCCGATCTCGAAAAGGACGCCGTCGACGCCAACACCTTCCACGACGCCCTCGGCAAGCAGAACGTCAATTTGCGCGAGCTCTCCAGCGACGGTATCGCCAGCGTCGCCACCAGCCTGAACACCACGATCCAGGCGCTCAACAACTCGGCGCTCAACGAGGCCTCGGAGAGCGTGCGGGATTCGATGCGGGCGATGAATGCGGTGACCGACGACGTCGCCAACAAGGAGGTGATCCGCCAGGCACTGCAAGTCGACGAGGCCTCGAAGCGGATCATGGAGAAGGTCGAGTCGATGTCGAACATCGCCGAATCGCTGCAAGCCGCCAACAAGCTGCGCGAAGACGGGCTCTCCAACATCCAGAGCCGGCTCGGCGAGCTCAGCGACGTCACCGCCACGGTGCGCGCGCGCTTGCAGGAGAGCATCGGCATGGATGCCAAGGAGCCCGGCGCTGCGGCCGCTGCGACGGCGCCGAAACCGGTCGACGACAAGGAGATCACGTTCGGGCAGATCTGAGCTTCGCTCCCGGACCGGCACGACCGGTCCGGGCTTCCCTCGCGTGCAGCCTGACCGATGGACATCCCGATGGCCGACAATTTTCTGATCACCGGCAGCGACATGCTCGCCAACCGGAAGAACTTCAAGCTGGTTGGCCGTACGGAGAAGTTCGAGGAACTGTGCACCATCCTGACGCGGATGGAAGCCAACAGCGTGATCGTCTCCGGTCCGAGCGGCGTCGGCATCACCACGCTGGCGCTGGCGCTGCAAGCCCGCAAGGCCGACGCCGACGCGCCGTTCGACATCGTCAACAAGCGGCTGTTCTGGCTCGACACCGATGGCCTGTTCGGCCTCGGCGACAACGATGCCATCGTCAAGCAGTTCAAGGCGATCTTCGCGATCCTGAACCGCACCCCCGACAGCGTCCTGATCGTCGAGGATACGCTCGATCTGATCGACGCGCTGCGCAACAGCGGACTGATGCACATCGTCAACGCGTTGACGGCGATGGTGAAGGCGAAGAAGACCCAGGTCTTCCTCGAGGTGCGCGAGGCCGACCTGACCCAGGTGCTCAAGTGCCATTCCGATTTCCGCGATCATTTCACGCTGATGGATCTGACCGAGCCGGCCGGCGCCGAGCTCGAGGAGATCGCGCTGCACGGCGCGAAAGATCTCGAGGAGAGTTACGAGGTCCGGATCGATCCGCCGGCGGTCAAGGCCGCCATCGACATGACGAGTAAGTATCGTTCGCTCGACACCGGGCTGACCGCGGCGCAGCCCGCACGCACCCGCACCCTGCTCGATCGCGGCATGGCGCGCTATCTGCTGCGGGCGCATTCGACGCCGCCGTTGCTCGCGCAGCTGGAAGCGGAGCTGGCGCGTCTCACCGCCAGCGGCGCCCCCGCCGGCAGCGAACAGAAGGCCGCCGCCGTGCGCGCCGCGATCGCGCGCCACAAGGCCGAGTTCGCCGAATACCAGGCCAGGATCAAGGGCTACTACGCGGCGCAGCGCGAGGGCGAGAAGTCGATCGCGCATATGGAGGCGCAACTGCGCACCCTCGAGGACGAGGAGAAGAAGCGGCACCTCGATGAACCTGCCGGCAAGGCCTCCGCCGGCGATGCCGACTTCGACCTGATCGCCAGGGCGTCCGGCTATGCCACGCCCGAGATTCTCCAGCTGCGCGGCGAGATCGCGCGGACTCAGGCGGCCGTCGACGAGAACCGGGTGAAGTACAAGGCCGTCACCAGGGAGATCAACGACCGCCTGCTGTTCACCGCCGACATGGTGATCGACGAGTTCTCGCTGATCTCCGGCATCGATGCCTCCAAGCTCAAGCAGAACGACGCCGTCAAGCTGCTCAACCTGCACGGATCACTGAAACGGCGGGTGTTCGGCCAGGACGACGTGCTCGATCACGTCGACCGCGCGATCAAGGTCTGGCGGCGCGGACGGCGCACCGACCGGCCGCTGCCGTTCCTGTTCTGCGGCGCCAGCGGCGTCGGCAAGACCGAGGTCGCCAAGGGGCTGGCGGAAGCGCTGTTCGACACCGACAAGGCGTTGAACCGCTACGACATGGGCGAGTTCATGGAGAAGAACGACGTCACCAAGCTGATCGGCGCGCCTCCGGGCTATGACGGCTTTGCGGCCGGCGGCGAGATGACCAACTCGGTGCGGGCCAATCCGTATCAGGTCATGCTGTGGGACGAGATCGAGAAGGCTCACCCCGACATCTTCAACATCTGCCTCAACATCCTCGACGACGGACGCTGCCGCGACAATCTCGGCCGCAAGGTCGAGTTCGGCGACGTGGTGATGCCGATGACCACCAACATCGGCGCGGATCATGCGCTGCGGGTCGGCACCGGTCCCGGCGACCTGAGCCAGGAAGAGGCCTATGAGCTCACCATCCGCGACCTGAAGAAGGCGTTCCGGACCGAATTCCTGAACCGCTTCGAGGGGCGCGAGAACATCATCCTGTTCCACAAGCTCAACATGGACACGATCGAGAAGATCGTGTTCCGCGAAATCTCGCGCATCAACGCCTTCTACCTGGCGCAATCGATCGAGGTGCGCTTCCCCGAAGCACAGCTGCGCGAGTTCTGCGACAAGACCTATTCGCCCGAGATCGGCGCCCGCGGCCTGCCGGGGCGGATCAAACGCATCGAGGCCATGATCGTCGACAAGACGATGGCGGACCCCGCCTTCAGCGGCACGCTCGACATCGGCTTCGATGCGACGAGCCGCAATTTCACGTCGAGCTGGATCCCCCATGACCGAAAAGCCGCATGACGACGCCAACGCGTTGCTGGACGGCATCGACAAGACGCTGTCCGACTTCAAGACCAAGGCCTATGAGGCCAAGAAGTCCTACGACCAGTCCGAGCTCGGGCGCGCCCATCGCGACCTGACCCTGCTCGGCCGGTTCTGGTCGCAATTCGTCCGCTCCTGCGGCTGGATCTACCTGACGCTGATCGCGCCCGTCACCTGGCGGCTCTACCGCTTCGTGCGCTGGCTCTTCGCCGGCTACCGCGCGCTCTGGGCGCGCTGCGTCTACGCCAAGGACGCCTATGGCGACCCGGAGTTCAGCAAGGCGCGCGGCGGCATCATGATCCTGGCGACGATCGCCGTCTGCTACCTCGTCTATGGCGCGATGACGGTCGCGGCGACCTTGCCCTGGTACCTGGCCACGGTGCGGCACGACGAGCAGCTCTATCTGTCGAACTCGCAGAACCTCTCCAGCTCGCAGACCGAAGGCCTCGAGGTCCACGAGGTCTATGGTTGCGAGACGCTGCCCTGCACCGAGCAGAATACCGTGACGTTCCGGGTGCGCTCGACCTGGTTCAACGAGCTCTGGAGCATCCTCCACCACGGCTCGCTGTTCTATCCCGGCTACGTCGCCGCCGCCGTCAGCCCGGTGCTGAACCGCTGCGTCATCACCTCCTACGGCGTCCGCAGAAAATTCCTGGTGCGATCCTGGGAGCTCTATCCCGATCTCGTCCAGGTCGAGTGCATGCCGACCGGCGGTGACAGCGGCAAGGACAGCAAGACGATCGACAACAAGGATTATCGGTAGGAGACGGCTGATGCGCGGCTCCGCCACTCGTAGCCCGCAAGGGTGAAGCGTGGTGCCCAGGGGCGGGATCGAACCATCCGGCTTCGCCCTTCGGGCTACGCCGGGACGAGTGTCCGCGTGGAGCGATTACGGGCTACGGCAGCATTGTGAGGGGGATGGTGCCCAGGGGCGGGATCGAACCACCGACACTGCGATTTTCAGTCGCATGCTCTACCAACTGAGCTACCTGGGCATACCCGCGGGGCCGAAAGGCCGGTGCGAGCGGGCGGTTTATAGAGAGGTCGGGGCGCTGTGTCCACCCGGCTTCGCGAAACGCTTCGCCGGGCGCGGCCCGTCCCGTCATCTTTCCCCAACTTGTTGGGAAAACTCGGCTATTCCGGGTCCTCCGCGTCGTCCTCGCGGCCGGGCACGACATAGGAGCCGGTCAGCCAGCGGTTGAGGTCGACGTCGCGGCAGCGCGGCGAGCAGAACGGACGGAAGGCCTGCGCGACCGGCTTGCCGCAGATCGGGCAGGCGCGTGGGGTGGCCGGAGGGGTTCGGGGTTGGTCGGTCATGGCTCGGACTTAGCCTATACCGTCTGGCAATCAAGCAGGCGGCATCATGTTCCATGTTGCGCAGGGACGGGCTTCCCTTCTCCCCCTGTGGGAGAAGGTGGCGCGGACATCGTCCGCGACGGATGAGGGGTCTCCGTCCGCGGAGACAGACCCCTCACCCAAATCGCATCTGCGATGCGATTTGACCTCTCCCATAAGGGGCCACAAGGGAGAGGTGTACCGGTGATGCCGATACTCCAGAACTGATCTCACACCGCCGCGGTGTTGAGCCAGCCGTAGCGGATCGGGAAGCCTTCGCCGCCGAGCAAGGTCACGGTCTCATAGAGCGGCAGGCCGACCACGTTGGTGTAGGAGCCGACCATCTTGACCACGAAGGAGCCGGCGATGCCCTGCACGGCGTAGCCGCCGGCTTTGCCGCGCCATTCGCCGGAGCCGATATAGGCCTGGATGTCGTCCTCGCTGAGCCGCTTGAAGCGCACGCGGGTCTCGACCAGGCGCTGGCGGAACGCTTCGCGCGGCGTCACCACGCAGATCGCGGTGTAGACCCGGTGATTGCGGCCCGACAGCAGCCGCAGGCATTGCGCGGCCTCGTCGACCAGGTTGGCCTTGGGCAGGATGCGGCGGCCAACCGCGACCACGGTGTCAGCGGCAATGATGAAGGAGCCGCGCAAGTCGTCGTCAAGCTGCACCGATTTCAGCGCGGCGTCGGCCTTGGCACGCGCCAGGCGGTTGGCGCAGGCGCGCGGCAACTCTCCGCGCCGCGGGGTCTCGTCGACATCGGCCGGACGCAGCGCATCGGGTTCGATGCCGGCCTGGTTGAGCAGCGCCAGCCGCCGCGGCGAACCGGAAGCAAGAACGAATTTGGGACGGCCTAGCATGCGGGCTTTGGGGCTGAATCGGGGGGACGGACGCGGGCGGAACCTATCGGATGGGGCATCGATGCACAACCTTGGAACCGGCTGCGAATCGCGCGCCCGCTGGGGGACAAGGCCCCATAAGCACAGCTGTTTGTCAGTCTGGCGACAACGGGCACTCCCACCGATCGGAACACGCGGAACGTCAGCCGCTCGCGGCGCCAGTCTTGGCGAAGCGGCGGCGGATCCGCATCAGGAGGCCGTCGCAGACTTCGCGATAGGCGGCGAGCTTCTGCTCGCGATTGCCGCTGGTGCCGGTCGGATCATGTGTCGGCCAGTATTCGACATCGGCGGCGAGCGTTCGGGTCAGGTCCAATGCCTTGTGATGCGCCTCCGGCGACAGCGTGATGATGAGGTCGAAGTTCAGTCCTTCCCAGTCCTCGAGCTCCTCGAAGGTCTGCGGCTTGTGGCCGGAAATGTCCTGGCCGAACTCGGCCATCACAGAGACCGCGAATGGATCGAGTTCGCCCTTCTTGACGCCGGCGGAGCGGACATAGAGGCCTTGCGGGAACATCTGCTGCAACAGGCTTTCGGCCATCGGCGAGCGCACGGCGTTGTGGCCGCATGCGAACAGCACGGCCTGCGGGTTGCGCGCGCGCGGCGCTTCCATCCGATCAGGCTTTTTTCGACCGGGGTACGCCCCCGTCAATCATCGCGTCGCTGATCATGCGCCTCTCGTTTTGGCGCATTGTCTGATCCGAAAACCGGTACCCACTTTTCGGGATCATGCGCCCTCACCCTTCCAGTGCAGCACAGTGATCAGCGTGAACAGCCGCCGCGCGGTCTCGAAATCGACCCGCACCTTGCCCTTGAGCCGCTCCTGCAACGTGCGCGAGCCCTCGTCATGGATGCCGCGGCGCCCCATGTCGATTGCCTCGATCTTGTCCGGCGTCGCGGTTCGGATGGCCTGATAGTAGCTGTCGCAGATCATGAAGTAGTCCTTCACGACGCGGCGGAACGGGGTCAGCGACAACAGATGCGCGACCACCGGCGCGCCATCTTCTCTCCGGATATCGAACATCAGCCGGTTGCCGGTGATCGCGATATGCAGGGTATAGGGACCCGGCCCGGCGGCGCCCTCGGGCGCGAACAGGTTCTGCTCGACCAGGTCGTAGATCGCGATCGCCCGCTCATGCTCGATGTCGGGCCCGGAACGGCCGATCGATTCCTCGTCGAGCGTCACCGCGACGATGCGATTGTCGGAATCGTCGGCTGGAGGCTGGGTCATGGGAGATTGAGGCGCAATCCGACGGAACGTGAATGGGCATCGAGACCCTCGGCCTGGCCGAGCGTCATCGCGGCGGGCCCGAGCGCACGGAGCTGATCCGGCCCACAGCGCAGGATCGAGGTTCGCTTCATGAAGTCAAGCACCCCGAGGCCGGAAGAGAACCGCGCCGAGCGCGCGGTCGGCAGCACGTGGTTGGAGCCGCCGACATAGTCGCCGATCGCCTCCGGGGTATGCGGCCCCAGGAAGATCGCCCCGGCATTGCGGACCTTGTTCGACAGAGCCTCGGCGTCGGCGGTCATGATCTCGAGATGCTCGGCCGCGATCGCGTTGGCAAGCTCGACCGCGTCGTCCAGCTTTGCCACCTTGATCACGGCGCCAAAATCATTCCACGAGGTGCGGGCGATCTCGGCGCGCGGCAGCGTCACAAGCTGCGCCTCGACCGCGCGCTCGACATCGGCGGCGAGCCGCGCGCTGTCGGTGATCAGGATCGACTGCGCGCTGACGTCATGCTCGGCCTGCGCCAGCAGATCGGCCGCGATCCAGTCGGCATTGCCGGTGTCGTCGGCGATGACCAGCACCTCGGAAGGGCCGGCGATCATGTCGATGCCGACCTTGCCGAACACCAGCCGCTTGGCGGCCGCGACATAGGCGTTGCCGGGACCGACGATCTTCGCCACCGGCGCGATCGTCGCGGTACCATAGGCGAGCGCGGCCACCGCCTGGGCACCACCGACGCGGTAGATCTCGGAAACGCCGCCGAGATGGGCGGCCGCGAGCACCAGCGGGTTGAGCTTGCCGTCCGGCGCCGGCACCACCATCACCACCCGCGGCACCCCGGCGACCCTGGCCGGCACCGCGTTCATCAGCACCGAGGACGGATAGGCCGCGGTGCCGCCGGGCACGTAGAGCCCGACCGCATCGACCGCGCTCCAGCGCCAGCCGAGCTCGACGCCGGCGGCATCGGTGAAGCGCTCGTCCTTCGGCAGCTGGCGGCGATGGAAGGTCTCGATCCGGTCGCGCGCGAAGCTCAGGGCCTCAACGGTCTTGGGGTCGCAGGCCGCGACCGCAGCGTCGATCTCGGCCGGCGTGATGCGCAGGCCGGCGGCGGCGATATCGAGCCGGTCGAACTTCCTGGTCGCCTCGAGCAGCGCCGCGTCGCCGCGGGCGGCCACGTCGTCGACGATGGCGCGGGTGGCACGCTCGACGTCGGCCGAGACCTCGCGCTTGGCCGCCAGGAAATCGCGGAAACGCTGCTCGAAATCGGCGCTCTGTCGGTCCAGGCGAACGGGCATGGCGGCTTTCTGAAGAGAACTCTGGGTCCCTGCTCAATGGCGCGGCGGATAATGGCCGTCAACCCTTGGGACGCGGCGGGCTGAGCGTTACGCCGGCGGCATCCCGAAATCGTCAGCCCCGAGATCGGTCAATTCGCACTCCAGGCACTCGACATCCAGCCGCAGCGCCCCGCCATGGCCGAACATCAGGAGCGCGCTGCCGCTGGGCGGGTTGGAGACATGGAATTCGATCCCGAGCAGTTCCAGGGGGGCGTCCGGGGCCGCCAGGTCGATCTTGCGCGACTTGCAGGCCAGCACCCGGTCGAACCGGAGCGCGGCGACCATCCGCCGCGAGCAGGTGCCGCCCGACAGGGTCTGCTCCCAGTCGAGCCGGTTCAGGCCGACCACCAGGCGCTTCTCGCCCTGGCGCCAGACGATATCGGAGGGCTGGACGCGGGCGTCCTGCACATGGGCGGAGATGACCGCGAGGTCATCGGCATCGAGGGCGATCAGCTTCAGGGGCGCGGGCGGGGACATAACGGTGGTTATAACGCGTTCGGCAGCCAGAGGTACCACGCGGCGCCGAGGAAATGCCGCTCGGGGGAACCGGCCGCGCACGAGCAAAATATCGAAAACAACCCCATGCAAAGGAGCTGACGGCGACGGCGCTCGACAAGGTAACCTGGCACGTCGGGCAAATTCGTCAGGTGAGCACGCTCGTCAGGCTCCCTCCCCCGCAAGGGGGGAGGGAACCCTACCGCTGGTGGCTGCCTCACCTGGTCGCACCGAACTGCGATGGTGTTTGCGCTCGCCTCACCCCTTGATGAACGCCAGCAGGTCCGCGTTGATGGTCTCGGCCTCCGTGGTCGGCATGCCGTGCGGGAAGCCCTTGTAGGTCTTCAGCGTGCCGTTCTTCAGCAGCTTGGCCGAGAGCGGGCCGGAATCCGCGTAGGGCACGATCTGGTCGTCGTCGCCATGCATCACCAGCACCGGCACGTTGATCTTCTTCAGATCCTCGGTGAAGTCGGTCTGCGAGAACGCGACGATGCCGTCGTAATGCGCTTTCGCGCCGCCCATCATGCCCTGCCGCCACCAGTTCTGAATTACCGCTTCCGACGATTTTACGCCGGGCCGGTTGTAGCCATAGAACGGGCCAGCCGGCAGATCGCGATAGAACTGCGATCGGTTGGCCGCGACCTGCGCCTGCAAGCCGTCGAACACCGATTTCGGCAGGCCGCCGGGATTGGCGGGCGTCTGCACCATCAAGGGCGGCACGGCTGCGATGATCGCGGCCTTCGCCACCCGGCTCTCGCCATGGCGGGCGATGTAGTGCACGACCTCGCCGCCGCCGGTGGAATGACCGACATGGACGGCATTCTTCAGGTCGAGATGCGCGGTGACCGCGGCGAGATCGTCGGCATAATGGTCCATGTCGTGGCCATCGGCGACCTGGGCCGAGCGGCCATGGCCGCGGCGGTCATGGGCTATGACGCGAAAACCGTGATTGAGGAAGAACAGCATCTGGGCGTCCCAGTCGTCCGACGACAGCGGCCAGCCATGGCTGAACACGATCGGCTGACCCGAGCCCCAATCCTTGTAGAAGATCTCGACGCCGTCCTTGGTGGTGATGGTGGGCATTGGATCGCTCCTGTTGTTGCCGATCTGGTGGTCCGGCCACGCCAGGCATGAACCGGCTGTTGGCGACGGCGTGTCCAGACACGCCGCCGCATGTCATGGTCTATGTGCGTCGCCTCGAATTGATGTCATCCGCCCCGGATCAGGCGAACGCAGCCGGCCTGAACCGGCGCCAGGCGCCGATGATCATCACGGCGAAGAACACCAGCACGATGCCCTGCACGGCGGCAAACACCGGCCCTGACGGCGGGTTCGGCGGCACGGCCGGCGCCAGCGCCTGCAACGCGGGGATCTTGAGGAAGCTCTGGATGACCAGCACGAAGACGTTGAGATAGAGCGAGACCAGCGCGGTCACGATATAGATCGGCCGCCAGGCGCCCTTGAGCTGCATCGCATACAGCGCGATGCAGGCGATCGCGAGCAGCACCAGCGAGAGGCCGCCGATGATGTGCGACGGCAGCAGCTTCTCGGTCACGAGCGGCGGGATCAGGAAGCCGGTGGCGTTGGTCAGGATCGTGAGCAGCAGGAAGATCGCGGTCAGCCCGGGTCTCGACTGCGAACCGAGCAGGCCGAACATCACGATCACACCGGAGACGATCGCAATCAGGCTGATGATAACGTGCACAAGCACCAACGTCGTCATGTGGCGCACTCCCCGTTGAGAACCCACACCACGTTACGATGCATCTCCGAGAATTGCTACATGGTTCGATGGCAGGACGACTGACAGCCCATTTCCGCTGCGGTGGCTCGAAAGCGACGCGCCGCGGCGCGTGCACCACGTGAGATGTTGAATCAATAATAACGCGGGATCGGTCCGTTATGCGGCGTCTTGCGCTTCGACAGGTCGAACAGCACCTCGTCGACATAGCACCAGCCCCAGCCCTCCGGCGGATCGTAACCCTCGATCACCGGATGGCCGGTGGCGTGGAAATGCGCGGTCGCATGCCGGTTCGGCGAGTCGTCGCAGCAACCGACATGGCCGCAGGTCCGGCAGATCCGCAGATGCAGCCACGGGCTGCCGCTCTTCAGGCACTCCTCGCAGCCGAGCGCGCTCGGGGTGACGTCCTGGATGCCGGCGATATGGGTGCAGCCTTTTGGCATTTGCGGCCTCCTGCTTGTGAGTCTTTTTTAACCCGTCATCCTGAGGAGCGCGGAACGCGCGTCTCGAAGGATGAATCGGCCACAGGCGGGGCCGTGCATCCTTCGAGGCTCGCTTCGCTCGCACCTCCAGCGACAAAGGCGAAGCCTTTGCGCGGGGATGACGGGAATAGAGCTTCCCCGCCGCATCATCGCTACAATGACGGACTGCCGGCATCGGCGAGATAGCCGTGCAGCGCGGCGACGACCTGGGCGCCTTCGCCGATCGCGCCGCCGACCCGCTTGACCGATCCGGAGCGGACGTCGCCGACCGCGAACACGCCGGGCACCGTGGTCTCGAGCAGCGGCACGGCGGGCGTGCCCTCGCCGTTCTGCACGCCTGTCTTGACGAAGCCGCCGCGATCGACCTCCACGCCGCAGCCTTCGAGCCAGCCGGTCGCCGGATCGGCGCCGACGAACAGGAACAGGTTGCGGATATCCATCGTGAACGCGTCGGGAGCGAGCCGGCTGCGCCAGCGCACCCGCTCCAGCGTCTCCGCGCCGTCGAGCCCGATCACCTCGGTGTTGAACATCAGCTCGATGTTCGGCGTCGCCTCGATGCGCTCGATCAGATAGCGCGACATGCTGGCCCCGAGCCCGCCGCCGCGGATCATCATGTTGACCTTGCGGGCATGCGCAGACAGATAGACCGCCGCCTGCCCGGCGGAGTTGCCGCCGCCGACCAGCACGACGTCCTGGTTGGCGCAGAGCCGCGCCTCGATCGGCGAGGCCCAGTACCAGACGCCGCGGCCTTCATAGGTCTCGAGATTGTCGATCACAGGCCGCCGGTAGCGCGCGCCGCTCGCCACCACCACCGATTTGGCGCGCAGCGTGTGCCCGCATCCGGTTGCGAGCGCGAACGCGCCTGATGTCTTGGAGCAGTCGAGCGATTTGATCGAGACCGGGATCAACATCTCGGCGCCGAATTTCTGCGCCTGGTTGAAGGCCCGCCCGGCCAGCGCCTGGCCGGAGATGCCGGTCGGGAAGCCCAGATAGTTTTCGATCCGCATGCTGGCGCCGGCCTGGCCGCCGAACGCCCGGGAATCGAACACCGCGACCGACAATCCCTCGGACGCGGCATAGACCGCGGTGGCGAGCCCGGCCGGACCGCTGCCGACCACGGCGACATCGTACAGCCTGTCCTGCGTACCGCTGCCGACCATGCCGAGCGCCATCGCCAGCGCGATCTCGGACGGATTGCGCAGCACCGTGCCGTTGGGACAGACCACCAGCGGCAGCTCGGCGCGGGTCGGCGAATAGCGCGCGATAATATCGGCGGCGTCGGTGTCGGCCGCGGGATCGAGCACGTGATGCGGCTGGCCGTTGCGGGCCAGGAAGTTCTGCAACGGCGCCATGTTGCCGACCGACGCCGAGCCGATCAGCACCGGGCCGCCGGCGCCGCCCTGGATCAGGCTGACCCGGCGCAGGATCAGCGCGCGCATGATGCGCTCGCCGAGGTCGGCCTCGGCGACCAGCAGCGCGCGCAGCCGGTCCGGCGGCAGCAGCAATGTCTCGACTGCGCCGTCGGCATGGCCGTCGACCAGCGCGGCGCGGCCGGAGAGCTGGCCGATCTCGGCGAGGAATTGCCCCGGCCCCTGGTCGATGACCGGCGTGACACGGCCGAGGCCGTCGCGCTGGGTGATCGACACGCTGCCCGACAGCACCACGAACATGCCGGGACCCGGCGTGCCGGTCTCGAACAGCGCCTCGCCGTCGTGGTAGGAGCGCGGCTCGCCGAAGCGGCGCATCCGTTCGATCTCATGGGAGGTCAGGGTCGGAAAGGTCTGCTCATGGCGCGGAAAGGCGTGGGCGGTTGCGCTCAGGCGATTGATCGTCGTCTCGTCCACAGCCATCTCGGCGACCTGCTTCTCTTGGAATCACACCTGCCGGATCAATGGCCCGGCTCGTTTCCGCCGGCATCATCCGGCGAGCCGACATCTAGCGGGCCGTCGGCCGGCTCGGAAGCCACATCCTCGCGACCCCGCGCCTGCGATTTCCGCCGCTTCAGGTTTTCGCGCAGCGCGAGCTTGAGGCGATCCTGTCGTGCATCCTTCTGCCCGCCGCCACTGTCCCGATCGCCCGTCATTGCAACACTCTCGAACCGCCCGTCGCCTTGCGCCACGCGAGCATAGACAATGGCCGGGGCCCGCGCACCCTGCCCGGTCGACCAGTTGCGCGCGACGGCATGATTCGGCGGTTGGTGGATCGGGAGCCTTCCGGCACCATCGGGAACCCAATCCGGCCGGAATCGGCCGGATTGGCCGCAATCATCGACGCGGAACGTGATTTCTGCCGATTTGCCCGGCGGGAGGGGCGCTGTTTCGCTTGCGCGAAGGGGAGGCCTGTGGCAAGAACCGCCCGCTTGGACGGGCCCTCTGGGCCGATTCAATTTTTCCCGGGCACGCTGCCGTAGCTCAGTGGTAGAGCACTCCATTGGTAATGGAGAGGTCGACAGTTCAATCCTGTCTGGCAGCACCAGGATCTCTCGAAAACGATGGTCGTCGTCAGCACGCGGTGCGCGGTGCCACGGATCAATGCGCCAGCAGAAGCCCTGCCCCGCCTATCACCAACACCACATAGAGCACGAACACACTGCCGACCCATTTCCAATCGATGTGTCCGTGTTCGGGGCTGAGACTCTCAATGATGCCATGCATGACGGTTTCCTTTAGAAGTCGCATGCGCGGCGTATAGCCCGCGTCTCGAACACGTCATGTGACTCACTTCACATTCTTATCGCGGAGCGGACCCGAGAGTGACCGGCCCTGAACTGAGAAAACTGCGCACCCATCTCGGCGAGGCCCTCGGCCGCGAGCTGACCGCGGCCGACATGGCCAAGCTGTGCGGGCTGCCCGCCGCCGGCGGCGCCGAGAAGCTCCGCAAGTGGGAGGTCAGCGGCCCGACCCCAAAGGTCGCGGGCCTGCTGCGCGTGCTGGCGATGGCGAGCGAGCACTATCCGATCCTGGACAAGTTCGACGTGTTCGATCGCCACGACGTTCCGGTCAAGGATCGCGCCGCGCGCCGCGAAGCGTTCCGCGCGCAGATTCGCGACGACGTGCGCAAGCGGCTCGACGAACCCGCGATCTGATCGGCAGGCGGCTTGGTTAACAACGGATGCGCCGCGCGCGCGCCCGTTAAGCCTTCCTTCATTCCCCCTTAAGCGTCCGTTAGGCACAACAAAACGTTTCGCTGCAAAGGGTGCGACTTAACGCTCCGAGCGGTCTTCCGGTGACAGCATTTTATTCAAATGCGGTCTAACCCGTCGCCATGGATGGCGCCACTGACGCTGCGCCGCATGACTTGTCCGGAGACTGCCCCATGAAGACGTTCCTGCTCGCAACCGCAGCCGCGGCTGTTGCCGTCGCTGCCCTTGGCGCGACCGCTCACGCCGCCGACTTCAACCGCGGCTATTACCAGAAGGCGCCGCCCGCGCCCGTTTACGCCGCGCCGCTCTACAACTGGACCGGCTTCTATCTCGGCGGCCATCTCGGCGGCGTGTTCTCCGACAACAGCACGTTCAACGGCCTCGCGTTGTCCGATTCCAGCTCCCGCTTCATGGGCGGCGTGCAGGGCGGCTACGACTGGCAGCTGTCGCCGATGTGGGTGATCGGCCTCGAAGGCCAGTATTCCTGGGTCGGCGGCCACCAGCTCAACGCGATCTTCCCGGGCGGCTACACCTACAACAACAACCAGCGCGGCATCGCCTCGATCACCGGCCGGGTCGGCTACACCTGGGGCCCCGGGCTGATCTACGTGAAGGGCGGTTACGCCTATTCCGACAACAACGAAACGGTGACCTTGGGCGGCGCGCCGGTCGGCTTCGCGTTGACCGACAACCACAGCAACGGCTGGACCATCGGCGGCGGCGCCGAATACATGTTCGCGCCGAACTGGTCGGCCAAGGTCGAGTACCAGTACTACGACTTCGGCGACAGCCGCTTCACCGCGCCGGGCGCGCTGGTGCAGTATGGCAGCTTCCACAATGACGAGCACACGGTGAAGGCGGGCCTCAACTACCGCTTCAATCTCGGCAATCTCGGCGGTCCGGCCTACGGCCGTTACTGAGAACGATACGCCCACAACCGAAAGTAGAAGGGCCGGCGCAAGCCGGCCTTTTTGCGTCCGATCGCGCGCATCGATTCCGCACAGCGAACCATGACAACGCCGCAAGCCCCGAAAAATCCTGCGGATTGTCGCGATTTTCCCGATTTTGTTAACCCACCGCACCGATACTCCCGCGCCGGGGAAACATCCAAGAGTAGTGGCCACGCGTAGTCGGCCAGGGGGATACGGGGCAATGGCGTTTCGGTTCAAGCTCGGCAAACCAAATCTCAAGCGCATCCGCCTGCCGCAGATGGGCGTCAGGGGCAGCCTGTTCGCGGCATTCGCCGTGATCGCAGGCATGGCGCTGGTGATCAGCGCGGGCGCCGGCATCGTGCTGCATCAGCTCGGCGGCACCATGAGCGATCTCTCCGGCCGCGACATCCCGCGGCTTGCCGCCAGCCTGCAACTCGCCGCCCAGAGCGCCTCGCTCGCCGCCCAGGGACCCGGCCTGCTCGCCGTGCAAAGCGACGATGCGCTGAACGAGCGCACCAAGAAGGTGCAGGAGGTCGCGCAGCAGACCAACGCCAAGCTCGGCGAGATCATCGAGCTCGGCGCCGACAAATCCGTGGTCAGCGCGCTACAGGAGAACGTCAAGAACACCGACGAGGCCACCAAGAGCCTGATTTCGGCGGCGCATGAGCGGCTCGATATCGGCGCGCTGCGCGACAAGCAGTACAATGCGCTGCGCAAGGCGCAGGCCGCGTTCGTCTCGGCCGCCGGTCCGGCGATGCTCGACGCCCAGACCCGGCTCAACGCCATCCTCGGCTCGGCCAACGTCTCGGCCGACGACGCCACCGAGGCGGCGCGCACCGTCGGCCAGATCAGCAACGTGCTCGCCGCCGGCAATCTGATGGCTGCCGACATGACCGCGGCGCTGTCGGCGAACTCCAGCGAGACGATCGACGCGATCGAGGCCGAGTTCAAGAAGGGCCGCGAGCGGATCAAATCCAACCTCGACGATCTGCCGAACAATCCGGCGATCGTCGCCGTGCGTGACACCGCGCAAAAGCTGCTGGTGCTCGGCGAAGGCAAGACGGGCGTGTTCAAGATCCGCCAGAAGGAGCTCGACTCGATCGACTACGGCCAGACCATCCTGGAGGAGACCCGCAAGCTCAATGTCGGGCTCGGCATCAGCGTGCAGCAGCTAGTCGACGCCGTGCAGAAGGAGACCGACGCGTCGACCTTCCAGGCGCGGCAGCAGATCTCGCTGGCGACCACTGTCATGATCGGCCTCGGCGCGCTGACGCTGGTCGGCTCGTTCCTGTTCGTCTGGCTCTATGTCGGGCGCAACATCCTGCGCCGCATCCGCGGCCTGCAACGCTCGATGCAACTGTTGTCCGACGGCGACCTCGACACCGAGATCCCGCAGAGCCGGCAGCGCGACGAGATCGCCGTGATGGCCGATTCGCTACAGGTGTTCCGCGAGAGCATGATCGAGAGCCGCGAACTCACCGCCAACCAGAACAAGGACCGCACCGCCAAGGCGGAGCGCGCCTCGCGGATGGAGACCCAGATCGTCACGTTCGAATCCACCGTGCGCACCGCGCTGGGCAGCCTACAGACCGCGGCGAACTCGATGCAGTCGACCGCGCAGAGCATGTCGGCGACCGCCGACCAGTCCAGCGCGCTGGTCAATGCGGTGGCCTCAGCCGCCGAGGAGACCTCGGTCAACGTGCAGACCGTGTCGGCCGGCACCGAGGAGCTGTCGTCGTCGATTGCCGAGATCGGCCGCCAGGTCGTCACCTCGGCGGAGATCGCCCGCAAGGCCGTCGAGGAAGCCAGCGCCACCGACAGCACCATGCAGGGACTCGCCGATAACGCCGCGCGCATCAGCGTCGTGGTCGATCTGATCCAGACCATCGCCTCGCAGACCAACCTGCTCGCGCTCAACGCCACCATCGAGGCGGCGCGCGCCGGCGAAGCCGGCCGCGGCTTTGCCGTGGTCGCCTCCGAGGTCAAGAACCTCGCGAGCCAGACCGCGAAGGCGACCGAGGAGATCCGCCAGCAGATCGTCAGCATGCAGGAGGTGACGACCACCGCGGTCTCCGCGATCCGCAATATCTCGAGCACGATCGGCGAGATTAACGACGTCACCACCGCGATCGCCGCCGCCGTCGAGGAGCAGGGCGCGGCGACCCGCGAGATCGCCCGCAACATCCAGCACGCCGCCGGCGGCACCAGCGAGGTGTCGAGCAACATCGTCGGCGTCTCCACCGCCTCGGCCGAGGCCGGCGCGGCGGCCGGCGAGGTGCTGAGCGCCTCCGACGCGCTGCGCCGCGAGGCCGACGTGCTGCGCTCGGAAATCGACGGCTTCCTGTCGAACATCCGAGCCGCGTAGCAACGCTACCGTGCGCCCCGTAGCCCGGGTTGATCCGGGCTACGGAATTCCGGGGATTTCCGTCCCTTTCTCCGGACGGCTATCTGATTTTTCGGCTGGCGCAGCGGGCAATGTGCCGCTAAGCCCGTAGCATGGACAAGAAGACCGACAGCCTGCCCTCCTCGGCAGAGGCATTGCGATACCCTTGGGAGAACCATCCCGGCCACGACCAGGTCGTGGAAGTGGCCCCCGGCGTGCTGTGGGCGCGGCTGAAGCTGCCGTTCCGCCTCAACCATGTGAACATCTACCTGCTCGCCGATGGCGACGGCTGGACCATGGTGGATTCCGGCTTCGGCAACGAGGAATCGATCGCGGCCTGGACCACGCTGTTCGAGGGACCGCTGAAGCACGTCAAGGTCACCAGGCTGATCGTGACCCACTCGCACCCCGACCATGTCGGTCTCGCCGGCTGGGTCACCGAGCGCTTCGACTGCCCGCTGTTCATGTCGCAGGTCGAATACCTGCAATCGGTCTATCACCAGAACCGCGGCACCGAGGAACGGCGCAACGCGCAGCGGCTGTTCTTCCGCCGCCACGGCATGGACGAGGACCTGACCGAGAAGCTGCTCGGCCGCGGCCAGGACTACCTGAAGCGGGTGTCGGTGCTGCCGCCGTCCTACCACCGCCTCACCCATGGCGACGAGGTCGTGATCGGCACGCGGCGCTTCAAGGTGATCACCGGCGGCGGTCACGCGCTCGACCAGGTGATGCTGTATTGCGCCGCCGACAAGCTGTTCCTGTCCGCCGACCAGGTGCTGAGCAAGATCTCGCCCAATGTCAGCGTCTGGGCGGTCGAGCCCGAGCAGAACTCGCTCGGCGAGTACCTCGCCTCGCTGGCGAGCCTGACCACCACTCTGCCCTATGACGTGATGGTGCTGCCCGGCCACGGCGTGCCGTTCTACGGGCTGAAGACCCGGATCAAGCAGCTCGCCGACCACCATGAGGAGCGCTGCCGGCTGATCGCCGAGGCCTGCCGCGAGGTGCCGCAGACCTCCAAGGAGCTGGTGCCCGTGGTGTTCCACAAGCACGTGCTGGACGAGCACCAGATGGGCTTCGCCGCCGGCGAACTGGTCGCCCATGTCAATTACATGCTGGTCGAGGGCCGCCTGACGGCCCGGATGCATGACGACGGCATGCTGCGCTTCCGCACCACCTGAGCCCGGCCGGGCGGCGCCCCGTCCGGCGATTTGAGCAAAATCAAACCCAAAACCCCGCGCTAGGGCAATTTGCCCAGCTGCGACGCATGCCGAGCTGTGAGTCATTGCATGGACATTAGAGCTGGAAAAGCTCTAAGAAGAAGCAGCTATTCCGGTCAGGTTCCGCTTTCTGGGTTTGCCGATGGATTACAGCCAGTTTTTCAACACCGCCCTCAACCGCCTGCATGACGAGCGGCGCTACCGGGTGTTCGCCGACCTCGAGCGGATCGCGGGACGTTTCCCGCACGCGACCTGGCATTCGCCGAAGGGCAGCCGCAACGTCGTGATCTGGTGCTCCAACGATTATCTCGGCATGGGCCAGCACCCCAAGGTGGTCGGGGCCATGGTCGAGACCGCGACCCGGGTCGGCACCGGCGCCGGCGGCACCCGCAACATCGCCGGCACCCATCATCCGCTGGTAGCGCTCGAGGCCGAGCTCGCCGACCTGCACGGCAAGGAAGCCTCGCTGCTGTTCACCTCGGGCTATGTCTCGAACCAGACCGGCATCTCGACGCTGGCCAAGCTGATCCCGAACTGCCTGATCCTGTCGGATGCGCTGAACCACAATTCGATGATCGAGGGCGTGCGCCAGGCCGGCTGCGAGCGCCAGATCTTCCGCCACAACGACGTCGCGCATCTCGAACAGCTCTTGATCGCCGCCGGCCGCGACCGGCCGAAGCTGATCGTCTGCGAGAGCCTGTATTCGATGGACGGCGACGTCGCGCCGCTCGGCAAGATCTGCGATCTCGCAGAAAAATACGGCGCCATGACCTATGTCGACGAGGTGCACGCGGTCGGCATGTACGGCCCGCGCGGCGGCGGCATTGCCGAGCGCGACGGCGTGATGCACCGTATCGACGTGCTCGAGGGCACGCTGGCGAAGGCGTTCGGCTGCCTCGGCGGCTACATCGCCGGCCGCGCCGAGATCATCGACGCGGTGCGCTCCTACGCGCCGGGCTTCATCTTCACCACCGCGCTGCCGCCGGCGATCTGCTCGGCTGCGACCGCCGCGATCCGCCATCTGAAGACCTCGAACTGGGAGCGCGAGCGCCACCAGGACCGCGCCGCCCGCACCAAGGCGATCCTGACCGCCGCCGGCCTGCCTGTGATGTCGAGCGACACCCATATCGTGCCGCTGTTCGTCGGCGACCCCGAGAAGTGCAAGCGCGCCTCGGACATGCTGCTCGAGGACCACGGCATCTACATCCAGCCGATCAACTATCCGACGGTGGCCAAGGGCACCGAGCGGCTGCGCATCACGCCCTCGCCCTACCATGACGACGGGCTGGTCGACGCGCTGGCCGAAGCCCTGCTCCAGGTCTGGGACCGGCTCGGCCTGCCGCTGCGCCAGAAGTCGCTGGCCGCCGAGTAACCCTATCGGTTTCCGACCCCGAATTCGGGCCGGCCGTGCATCGCGCGGCCGGCCCTTTGCGTTATAATCCCGAGACCCGGCCCACCCAGCGGCCGGGACGGGAGATGAGCAGCGATGCTGCACGATTGGGGCGTGATCGCCTCGGCGTTCGCCTACATCGGATTGTTGTTCTTCATTGCCAGCCGCGGCGACCGGATGTCGCCGGGCGCGCGCGGCCGCGCCAGCGCCTGGATCTATCCGCTGTCGCTCGCGATCTACTGCACGTCCTGGACCTTCTTCGGCTCGGTCGGCTTCGCCACCCGCACCAGCGTCGACTTCCTGGCGATCTATGTCGGCCCGATCGTGATGATCGGGCTGTGCACGCCGCTGCTGCGCCGCGTGATCGCGCTCGCCAAGTCGCAGAACATCACCTCGATCGCCGACTTCATCGCCGCGCGCTACGGCAAGAGCCAGAAGGTGGCCGCCACCGTGGCGCTGATCGCGATCATCGGCTCGGTGCCCTATATCGCGCTGCAACTGAAGGCGATGGCCTCCTCGCTGGAGACCATCCTGAGCGAGGACCAGGCGTTCTCGAAAATTCCGATCCTCGGCGACATCGCGCTGATGGTGACGCTGGCGATGGCGGTGTTCGCGGTGCTGTTCGGCACCCGCCACAGCGACGCGACCGAACACCAGCACGGCCTGATCCTGGCGATCGCCGCCGAATCCATCGTCAAGCTGGTCGCCTTCATCGCCGCCGGCGCCTTCGTCACCTTCTGGATGTTCTCCCCGGTCGAGCTCTACGAGCGCGCGCTGAAGACGCCGGAGGCGGTGCGCGCGATCGAATACGTGCCGTCGGTCGGCAACTTCCTGATCATGACGCTGCTGTCGTTCTGCGCGATCATGCTGCTGCCGCGCCAGTTCCATGTCAGCGTGGTGGAGAATTCGAACGCCGCCGAGGTCAGCCGGGCGCGCTGGCTGTTCCCGCTCTACCTCGTCGTGATCAACGTCTTCGTGATTCCGATCGCGATCGCCGGCCTGGTGATCTTCCCGTTCGGCGCGGTCGACGCCGACATGTTCGTGCTGGCGCTGCCGATCGAGGGCAATTCGCAATTGCTCAGCCTCGCGGTGTTCGTCGGCGGGCTGTCGGCCGCGACCGCGATGGTGATCGTCGAATGCGTCGCGCTCTCGATCATGGTCTCCAACGACATCGTGCTGCCGCTGGTCTTGCCGCGCAGCGACGACGCCCGGATCGGCCAGAAGGATTTCGGCGATTTCCTGCTGAAGGCGCGCCGCTTCTCGATCTTCGCCATCATGGTGCTGGCGTATTTCTACTATCGCGCACTCGGCAATACCCAGCTGGTCGCGATCGGCCTGCTGTCCTTTGCCGCGATCGCGCAGCTCGCGCCGGCATTCTTCGGCGGCCTGTTCTGGCGCCGCGCCACCGCGCGCGGCGCCATGGCGGGGATGCTGGTCGGCTTCGCGATGTGGCTCTACACGCTGTTCGTGCCGAGCTTCCTGGAGAACTCGACCGCCGGGTTGATGCTGCTGCAACATGGACCATTCGGGATCGAGGCGTTGCGACCGCAGGCGCTGTTCGACGCCGACCTGCCGCCATTGCTGCACGGCGTGCTGTGGAGCCTCGGGCTCAACATCCTCACCTATGTGCTGTTCTCGCTGGCGCGCGCGCCGTCCGCGATCGAGCTGTTGCAGGCCGACGTATTCGTGCCCAGCGCGGCACCGATCGCGCCGAGCTTCCGGCGCTGGCGCACCACGGTGACGGTGCAGGACATCCAGAGCACGGTGACGCAATATCTCGGCCCCGACCGCACCCGCGAGGCCTTCGCCGCATTCGCCGCCGACCGCAACATCGTGCTGCAAACCGCGGCGCCGGCCGATTTCGAGCTGCTGCAACACGCCGAGCGGCTGATCGCCTCCTCGATCGGCGCGGCGTCGTCACGGCTCGTGATGTCGCTGCTGTTGCAGCGGCGCACGGTGTCGGCCAAGGCGGCGCTGAAGCTGCTCGACGATTCCCACGCCGCGCTGCATTTCAACCGCGAGATCCTGCAAACCGCGCTCAACCATGTGCGCCAGGGCATCGCGGTGTTCGACGCCGATTTGCAGCTGATCTGCTCCAACCGGCAGTTCTCCGAACTGCTCGGGCTGCCGCAGCATCTGGTGCAGCTCGGCATCCCCTTGGCCGAGATCCTCGAATTCATGGGCGCGATCAGCCCGCCGGCGACGGGCGACGGCGACAGCCTGCTCGCGCTGCGGCTGCGCGCCTACACCACCGAGGGCGAGCCCTATCTGGAGCGCTTCACCGACCGTCATCTGGTGATCGAAGTGCGCGCCAACCGGATGCCGGGCGGCGGGCTCGTCATCACCTTCTCCGACGTCACCCCGAGCTTCGAGGCCGCCGAGGCGCTGGAGCGCGCCAATGCGACGCTGGAGAAGCGGGTGCGCGACCGCACCGAGGAGCTGACGCGGCTGAACTCGGAGCTCGCGCTCGCCAAGGGGATCGCGGAAGACGCCAACGCCTCCAAGACCCGCTTCCTGGCGGCCGCCAGCCACGACATCCTGCAACCGCTCAACGCGGCGCGGCTCTATGTCACGAGCCTGGTCGAGCGCCAGAACGGCGGTGAGGATTCCCGCCTGGTCGAGAACATCGACGACTCGCTCGAGGCGATCGAGGACATCCTGGGCGCGCTGCTCGACATCTCCAGGCTCGATGCCGGCGCCATGACCCCGGCGATCACGAGCTTCCGGATGGCGGATCTGATGCGCTCGCTGGAGATCGAGTTCATGCCGATCGCCCGCGACAAGGGCCTCGATCTGCGCTTCGTGGCCTGCTCGCTGCCGGTCGAATCCGACCGCTCGCTGCTGCGCCGGCTGTTGCAGAACTTCATCTCCAACGCGATCAAATACACCCCGCGCGGCCGCGTGCTGATCGGCTGCCGCCGCCGCGGCGACGCGCTCCAGATCAGCATCTTCGACACCGGGGTCGGCATCCCGGTGCAGAAGCGCGGCGAGATCTTCAAGGAATTCCACCGCCTCGAACAGGGCGCCCGCATCGCCCGCGGTCTCGGCCTCGGGCTGTCGATCGTCGAACGGCTGGCGCGGGTGCTCAACCATCGCATCGCGATCTCGGCCAATCTCAGCGGCGGCTCGGCGTTCTCGGTCACCGTGCCGGTCGCGGCCGCGGTCAACCACACCGCCGCCGTCACCAGCACCACGCCGCTGTCGAAGACGCCGATGAGCGGCTCATTGATCGTCTGCATCGAGAACGATCCTGCGATCCTCGACGGCATGAAGACGCTATTGACGGCGTGGGACGCCGAGGTGATCGCGGTGCTCGACGCCGACGGCGCGATCAGCGCGATCGAGGCCGCCGGCGGCCGCGTCACCGGCGTGCTGGTCGACTATCACCTCGACCGCGGCAACGGCGTCGCCGCGATCCGCGAAATCCGCCGCCGCTTCGGCGACAACATCCCGGCGATCCTGATCACCGCCGACCGCAGCCCCGCGGTGCGCGCCGCCGCGCGCGAGGAGAACATCGCAGTGCTGAACAAGCCGGTCAAACCGGCCTCGCTGCGTGCCCTGCTCGGACAATGGCGGACGCAGCAGATGGTGGCGGCGGAGTAACCTCCGCGCGGTCCGAAGCGTTCACACGCGCCGGCGCAGGGCGCGCAAGCGCAGCCCCGCGACAAACGCAAGCATGGCCCATGCGACAAAGCTTACCGGCACCCAGAACGCCGCGCGCTGCATCGTCGCGTCAGCGACCGCCGCCGCCAATCCGCTGGCATTGGCGACCAGGCCGGCGATCGCGGCACCAAATGCAAATCCCATCTGCTGAATGGTCGGCACCGACGATGCCGCGACCACCTCGTCGCCCGCCCTGGCGCTGTCCATGATGCGATGCGCGACCAGCGGCCAGCATTGCCCGATGCCGGCGCCCAGCAGCGCGATGGCCGGAATCAGCAGCACGACGGACGCCGTCGCATTCGGGCCAAGCAGCGCGATCGCCATCAGGCTTGCCCCCATCATGACCGGGCCGATCAGCATCAAACGGTCGGCCGAGCGGCCCGAGAGGCCGGCCGTCAGGATCGAGGCCACGCTCCACCCCATCGACGCACAGGCGACGGCGAATCCGGCCGAGAGCGGGTCGAAGCCGTGCAATTGCTGGAGGAACATCGGCACGTAGATCTGGAGCGGGCTGAAGGTGATGCAGAGCAGCAGCGCAACCCAGAGGCCGACGCCGGTTCCGCTGCGCCACGAGAACGCATCGCTCGGCAGCAGCCGCGTCGGCGCCGTGCGGTCCAGCCGCAGCATCGCGACAAACGCCAGGATCGCAGTCACGATCAGCCCGAGCTTCAGCCATGACGACCCCACGGCAGACGTGACTGACGTCGCGGCGATCGCAAGGCAGATCAGCGCGACGCGGCCGAGCGGCACGCGCGCCGCCGACGTCGGCCGCGAGGCGGTCGCGGGCGACAGGACGAAGAAGGCTGCGACCGCGAGCACGACGGCGGTCGCGGCACTCGCGACAAAGGCGCCGCGCCAGCTGGCGAAATGCGCGAACAGTCCGCCGACCAGCGGCCCGATCAGCACCGACATGCTCCAGCTCATCGACATCAGGGCGATGGTTCGCGACCACATGCTCTCGGGAAACGTCGCGCGCACCAGCACATAGGCCACCGCGGCCTCCAGACCGCCGCCAAATCCCTGGATCAGCCGGCCGGCCACGATCCATCCCATCGCCGGGGCGAGCGAACACAGCACGGCACCGAGGCCGAAGATCACGACCCCGGCACAATAGACCCGCCGTGCACCGAAGGTGGTCGACAGCACGCCGACGCAGCTTGCCGCGACGATGGAAGAAGCCAGATAGGCGGTGGTCGGCCAGCTCAACATCGTGACGCCGCCGAGCTCGCCGACGATCGACGGCAACACCGTCGTCAGCATCAGCACGTTCATGGATTGCAGCAGGACGCCACCGAGCAGGATGGCGAGTGTCGGAATCCATTCGCGCTTGAGGAGCGATCGCCACCCCTCCTGAACCACGTCCTGCTTCATGTCGGAAGCCTCCTTCCGGACCGACGCTCCGGCAGTTGCCTGCGACAGCAATCGTGTTATTTTAGGTAGCATCTTGTTTCTAAAATATTTCCGTGAGTCAAGACGACCCCCGTAGCCAGGATCGCATCCTGTTCCAATTGAAGACCCGCGGCCCGCAGACCGCCGCGGAGATCGGCGCGCGCCTCGAGATGACGCCGGCCGGCGCGCGTCAGCACCTCGTCAAGCTCGAAGCGGCCGGCCTCGTCGCAAGCGACCAACAGCGGGAAGGCCGCGGCCGGCCGCGGAAATACTGGCGGCTGACGCCGCGCGGTCACGAGCGCTTCCCCGACCGCCATTCCGATCTCACGCTCGATCTGCTGCGCTCGATGCAGGCGGTGTTTGGCGAGCGCGGCATGGAGACGCTGATCGAGCATCGGGAACGCGCCAGCATCGCCGACTACCGCAAGGCGGTTGGAACGGAGGGCTCGCTACGTCGGCGATTGGCATCACTGGCGCGGCTGCGCAGCCGGGAAGGCTATATGGCGAGTGTGCTCAAGGACGCTAGCGGCTTTCTTCTGGTCGAGAACCACTGTCCGATCTGCGCCGCGGCGGCGGCCTGCCAGGGTCTTTGCCGCTCGGAGCTTGCGGTGTTCCGCGCGGTGCTGGGGCCCGATGTCACGATCGAACGCGTCGATCACATCCTGGCCGGCGCACGACGCTGCGCCTACCGGATCACGGCGGTCCGGTAACGTCAGCTCGACGGCGTGCCCTGGCGCCACTGGCCGCCGGCGATCTTGGCGGCGGCGATCACGGCCTGGGTCCGGCTTTCGACGCCGAGCTTCTGGAGGATGGCCGAGACATGGGCCTTGATGGTCGCTTCGGAGACGCCGAGCTCATAGGCGATCTGCTTGTTGAGCAGCCCCTCGGACAGCATCATCAGTAGCGGTTTGCAACGAAACCGTAGGATGGGTGGAGCGAAGCGATACCCATCATCTCCCAGCTTGTTCAACGCTCGCCGAACTCGCCATCAAGGCCAGAAACGCCCCCTGCCCAATCGTCTGGATAGACGCCGTCGCTCACCATGCGACGAAACGACGAATACGGCCAATCGCTCACCTTGGTGACGAGCCCGTGCTTTACGGGATTGATGTGAACGTAATCGATGTGCCGGGCAAAATCGGTCTCGTCGCGGATCGTGTGCTCCCAGTAGCGGCGCTGCCAAATTCCGCGCTCCCCCTTGCCGGCCCGGCTAGTTGAGATCGGTTCTCCGCCGGCGAGTTGTCGGGAGAAAGAAGTCTTGATCAACCGCCATCGGGTAGAAAAATCCGTCTCTCCGTCCGGCAGGGTCCAGACGGTATGCAGATGGTCAGGCAACACTACGATAGCATCGATCGTGAACGGATGATGCCTCTGAGTCTCCCGAAACGCGGTCCGTAATATTTCGATATTCTCGATCAGCAGCCGGCGTCGCCGATCCGCTAGATTAACGGTGAAGAAGAAACAGCCTCCGGCAACGAAATTGCGGCGGTAACCTGTCATAGTTGCGGGTTCGGACGCTCAAGTGATGGGTATCGCTTCGCTCCACCCATCCTACGAATTCCACGTCAGCTCGACGGCGTGCCCTGGCGCCACTGGCCGCCGGCGATCTTGGCGGCGGCGATCACGGCCTGGGTCCGGCTTTCGACGCCGAGCTTCTGGAGGATGGCCGAGACATGGGCCTTGATGGTCGCCTCGGAGACGCCGAGTTCGTAGGCGATCTGCTTGTTGAGCAACCCCTCGGACAGCATCATCAGCACCCGCACCTGTTGCGGGGTGAGCGTCACCAGACGGTCACGCAGCCGGGTCATGTCGGGATCGCCGGCAGCCGACAGATCGGTATCCGGCGGAACCCAGACGTCGCCCTCCATCACCTTCATGATGGCATCCCGCAGCGTCTCGACGCCGAAGCGCTTGGGGATGAACCCCGAGGCGCCGAAGTCGAGCGAGCGGCGGATGGTTCCGGCGTCGTCGCTGGCGGAGACGATGACCACCGGGATCGCCGGATATTGCGCCCGCAGATAGATCAGCCCGGAAAAGCCGCTGATCCCCGGCATCGACAGGTCGAGCATGATCAGGTCGACCTCGGAGTCCCGTTCCAGCAGCGCGGTCAGGTCCTCGAACGATCCGGCCTCGCTGATCGTGGCCGAGCTCACGACACTGGACACCGCCTGGCGCAACGCATCGCGAAACAGCGGATGGTCGTCGGCGATGACAAGATGAGTATTGGCAGCAGCGTTCATCTCAGTCCCACTTGCAGGCTTTGGCAAACCCGCGCCGTTCGGTTGTCGCCCGCGCGGCAGTACCACGCAAGGGCCCGGTAATACCAGATGCCAAAGCAGTTAACCCGCTTAGCTTGTGCGCCGCAATAGACGCACGCGGGGGCGCTTCGTCCTGGTCTCGCCTCCCAAGATAAGTTCAAGCGTGCAAAAGCCAAAAGTCTTATTGGGGCGGGTTTCACTGCGATGTTACCCTCCAACGCAAGCCGAAGGCTCATTCGAGCCTAACCCGCCAGCCGGGGGCGAGCATCAGCAATAATTTCGGGGGGAGCTATCCAGATGTCCACAATGACTGCAACCTCGGCGCGGCCCGCCGGCATGACGAAGGATGAGCGTTTCGTCATCCTCGCGTCGTCGCTCGGGACCGTGTTCGAGTGGTACGACTTCTATCTCTACGGTTCACTGGCCGGCATCATCGGCGCGCAGTTCTTCTCCGACTATCCGCCGGCAACGCGCGATATCTTCGCGCTGCTGGCGTTCGCGGCAGGCTTCCTGGTGCGTCCGTTCGGCGCCATCGTGTTCGGCCGGGTCGGCGACATCGTCGGCCGCAAATACACCTTCCTCGTCACCATCCTGATCATGGGCCTGTCGACGTTCATCGTCGGCCTGCTGCCCAACGCCAAGACCATCGGCATCGCCGCGCCGATCATCCTAATCTCGCTCCGCCTGCTGCAAGGCCTCGCGCTCGGCGGCGAATATGGTGGTGCCGCGACCTATGTCGCCGAGCATGCACCGCTCGGCAAGCGCGGCTACTACACCTCGTTCATCCAGACCACGGCAACGCTCGGACTGTTCCTGTCGCTGCTGGTGATCCTGTTCACCCGCACCATCACCGGCGAGAAGGACTTCGCCGAATGGGGCTGGCGCATTCCGTTCCTGGTGTCGGTGCTGCTGCTCGGCATCTCGGTCTGGATCCGTCTGCGGCTGAACGAATCGCCGGTGTTCCAGCGCATGAAGGAGGAAGGCAAGACCTCCAAGGCGCCGCTGACCGAAGCCTTCGCGACCTGGAGCAACGCCAAGATCGTGATCCTCGCGCTGTTCGGCCTCACCATGGGCCAGGCGGTGATCTGGTACACCGGCCAGTTCTACGCGCTGTTCTTCCTGCAATCGATCCTGAAGGTCGACGGCTACACCGCCAACCTCCTGATCGCCTGGTCGCTGCTGCTCGGCACCGGCTTCTTCCTGGTGTGGGGCGCGCTGTCGGACAAGATCGGCCGCAAGCCGATCATCCTGGCGGGCTGTCTGATCGGCGCACTGACCCTGTTCCCGATCTTCAAGATGATCACGACCAACGCCAACCCGGCGCTGGAAAAGGCCTATGAGACGGTCAAGGTGCAGGTGGTTGCGGATCCGGCAAGCTGCGGCGACCTGTTCAACCCGGTCGGCACCCGCGTCTTCTCGGCGCCCTGCGACACCGCCCGCGCCTTCCTCGCCCAGTCGTCGGTGAAGTATTCCACCGTGCCTGGCCCGGCCGGCTCGCCGGTGAAGGTCGTGGTCAACGACAAGGACGTGCCCTACACGGACGCCAAGACGTCGAACCCCGCGATCACCGCGGCGGTGCAGGCGGCGGGCTATCCGAAGGCGGGTGACGCCGGCGTCGTGAAGATGTCGCATCCGTTCGACGTCTTCCGTCCGCAGGTGGCTTCGGTCATCGGACTGCTGTTCATCCTGGTGCTCTACGTCACCATGGTTTACGGCCCGATCGCCGCCATGCTGGTCGAACTGTTCCCGACCCGCATCCGCTACACCTCGATGTCGCTGCCCTATCATATCGGCAACGGCTGGTTCGGCGGCCTGCTCCCGGCGACCGCGTTCGCGATCACCGCCTCGACCGGCGATATCTACTCCGGTCTCTGGTATCCGGTCATCTTCGCGGCGATCACCGTCGTGGTCGGCGCGCTGTTCATCCCGGAGACCAAGGACGTCGACATCTCCAAGACCTGATCGGTCGACCACGCAATCAAGATGCATCGGCCGCGGATCGCTCCGCGGCCGATGTCGTTTCAAGCGGCGACACGAAAGCGTCAGCGCGTGGCGCCGATGAATTGCAGCACGATCTCGCGCCGGTGCGGGCGGGCGCGATGCTCGATCAGATAGATGCCCTGCCAGGTGCCCAGTGCCATTGCGCCATCGAGCACCGGAACCTGCAACGAGGTCGCCGTCAGCATCGTCTTGATATGCGCCGGCATGTCGTCAGGACCTTCGGTGTCGTGACGCCAGCCACCGTCCTCGGGCGCGGCGCGGTCGAGCGCCGTCATCAGGTCGACCAGCACCGTCGGATCGGCATTCTCCTGGATCGTCAGCGACGCCGAGGTATGGCGGATGAACAGCGTTACCACGCCCTCGCCGGCACGCACCTCGCGCAGCAATCTTGCGACCTCGCCCGTGATGTCGATGAAGCCCGCGCCCGCTGTCTCGACCAGCAATCGCGACGACGTGATGCTGGTCGCCGCGACGGATGATGGCGCCGAGCGCGAGAATTGCTTCGATGAACTCATGTATCCTCTTGACCGTCGTCCCGGCGAAGGCCCGGGACCCATAACCACCGATATTCATTGGTCAGGCGAGGCGCCAACTCCTAGCCGTCGAAATCGAGAAATCACGGCGTATGGGTCGCGGCCTTCGCCGGGACGACACTGTATGTGTGGCAATCGTCAGATCAGATCTTGCCGCCATTGCTGTCACGCTGGACGCGGTTCGCCATCTCGATCAGCCGCCGCCAGGCCCGCTCCACGAACGACATCATGCGATCCATGTCACGGTCGCTCGGCAGCGGAATCTCGATCTTGCGCTCGCCCTCGGCGGTCTTCGGCTGCTTCAGCTGGTCCGATTTCGGCAACGCTTCGTCGGTCTTGGCCGACGGTGCGCGCGCCGCAAGCTCACCCCTGAGTTTGTCATTGTCGACTTGCAGCCGCCCGATCTCCGCATCCAGCGCCGCACGCTCGTCGGGCACCAGGTAGCAGGCCCAGCCGGCGCTGGAATTGGTGCAGGTCGACACCGCACCGGTGCGCGTGTCGAGCCGCAGGAAGCCGTCGCCGGCCGGAGACAAGGCGTAACGGCCGTTCTCGGTGTCCGGCGTGGTTTGCGCCGTCGCCGCGCCGCATGAGATCAGGACGGCGGCAATTGCGATCGACAGTTTCGACGGCGACATCGCGATGGGCATGGCTTGCTCCGCCTCAACCTGATTTCCTGCCCCTAGACCTCAGAGCTATAGGGCTTGCGGCCCGACTTCAACGCGTCCTCGAGCAATTCGATCCGGTCCTGTCCCCAGAATACCTCGCCATCGAGCACGTAGCCCGGCGAGCCGAATACGTCGGCGGACAATGCATCCTGGCGGTTCTGCTCATAGGCCGCGCTGATCGCCTCGGCGCCTGAGCGCTCGACCAGCTGCTGCCCGGGCATGCCGGCTGCATCGGCGAGACTTACCAGCGTCGCAGGATCGGCAAGGTTGAGCTGTTGCTCCCAGACGGAAGGAAAGGCGCGTTGCAAGAATGGCTCGGGATCGAGGCCCGCCTCGAGCGCCGCGATCACGACGCCATCGGCAAGCCGTCCGTTGAACGGCCAATGCGCCGGTTGCAGATGGAAATTGAGCCCACGCTTGTCGCGCCAGCGCTGCAACTCGATCATCCGGTAGCGCTGCCGCATCGGATGACGCTTGGCGAGCGGCAATCCGCCGGTCTCCGCGAACAAATCGACCAGCAGCACGGGACGGTAATTTACCTTGAGATCGTAAGTGCTTACGAGTCGAACGAAGGGCTTGTGGCCGATATAGGCCCAAGGTGATTGCAAGGAGAAATAGTAGTCGATCTGGCGCGGCATGCGGAACCTTGATTGCACGAGACGATAGCGATTTTGACTGATCCCAGCAGAGCGGCAAAAGCCACGCAACATCGCTCAATGTCACGCAAGCTGCTGCACTGCGATCGCTGCGTCACTCTGCCCTTGAATATCTCCAAATAAATCCAGCAGAATCAAAGCAATAACTGGTTACGACGCAATCTTGACTTGATTAGACGCGGTAAGTATGGTCCGCGCGGCTTTTGACGGGGACGGGCGCAATTTCCATCAACCGCGGCATCGGTTAGTGTTTGCAGCATGGCTGAAAACACCAACGACGGCGCAAGTGGAAGTCGCGATCAATCGCCTCCTGACGAAGCTGCGCTTTCCGCAAGGCTCGGAAGTCTCGATCATCGGTTGTCAGAAATTCGCGACAGCCGCAGGAACAAGACTGATCAATCCGGTACAGAAAGCGGGGACAGTGCCGCCAGAGCTTCGGCGATGGCGCTCGGTTTTCGTCTTTCCTCGGAGCTGATCGCGGGCGTTGCCGTCGGAGCGGCGATTGGCTGGGGGTTCGACCGTTTGCTGTCGACGTCGCCATTCGGCTTCATCGTGTTAACGCTGCTCGGCTTCGTCGCCGGCGTGGTCAACGTGGTGAGGTCCGCGGGCGTGGCCTCGGGCAAGCGCTGAGCGCTGGCGGGAAGTCACGACATTTGAAATTCGATTACCGGCACGATGGCCGGTGGACCAAGAGCCGCGCGGATGAAAATCGACCCGATCCACCAGTTCAATATCGAGCCCCTCTTCACGCTCGGCCACATCGGCAATCACACGATCGCCTTCACCAATTCGTCGCTCTACATGTTCATCGCGGTGCTGCTGATCGCGCTGCTGATGCTGGCGAGCGGCCGCGAGCTGGTTCCGGGACGGCTGCAATCGGTTGCAGAAATCTCCTACGAGTTCGTCGCCACCACGATTCGCAGCACGGCCGGCTCGGAAGGCATGAAGTTCTTCCCGCTGATCTTCTCGCTGTTCATGTTCCTCTGCGTCTCGAATCTGGTCGGCGTCATCCCCTACACCTTCACGATCGCAAGCCACCTGATCGTGACCGCAGCGCTCGCGCTGCTGGTGTTCTTCACCGTCCTGATCTACGGCGTCTACAAGAACGGCCTGAAATTCTTCAGCATCTTCGTCCCCCACGGCGTTCCGATCTACATCCTGCCGCTGGTCATGTTCATCGAGATCCTGTCGTTCTTCCTGCGGCCGGTCTCGCACAGCGTTCGTCTGTTCGCCAACATGCTGGCCGGCCACATCGCGCTGAAGGTGTTCGCGGGCTTCGTCGCCATGCTCGGCTTCTCGCTCGGCGCGCTCGGCTGGTTCGGCGGCGTGCTGCCGCTCGCGCTCACCGTTGCGCTGTACGCGCTCGAGCTGCTGGTCGCGTTCCTGCAAGCCTACGTGTTCGCGATCCTGACCTGCATCTACCTCAACGACGCCATTCATCCGGGACACTAAGCGGTCCGGGGAATCTCCACCCACCAATCTGTCTATCTTTCTCAAGGAGCTACAAATGGAACCGGCAGCAGCAAAACTTATCGGCGCGGGCATCGCGTGCATCGGCATGGGCGGTGCGGGCGTCGGCGTGGGCATCATCTTCGGCAACTACCTCGCCGCTGCGGTGCGTAACCCCTCGGCCGCTCAGGGCCAGTTCGGCAACCTGATCTTCGGCTTCGCCGTGACCGAAGCGCTCGGCATCTTCTCGCTGCTGATCGCGCTGCTCCTGCTGTTCGTTCCGCTCTGAGCGGCACTTCCTTCGCGCCGCCCGGGGTTCGTCCAAGGGCGGCGCGCATGACAGCAACAGGAGAACACCATGGCTGAGAGTCATGGCGAGGCAAAAGGCCAGCAGGCCGGCGCCCACACCGAGGCCGATGGTGGACATCACGGCGGAGCCTTTCCGCCGTTCGATTCCTCCAATTTCGCCTCGCAGCTGGTGTCGCTGGCGATCGCATTTGTCGCGCTCTACCTGATCGTGTCGCGTATCGCACTGCCGCGCGTCGGCGGGACGATCGACGCACGTCAGAACAAGATCGAGGGCGATCTGGCCGAGGCGCAGAAGCTGAAGGACGAGTCCGACGCGGCGCTGAAGGCCTATGAAACCGAACTCGCCAACGCGCGCGCCAACGCGCAGGCGATCGGCAACGAGACCCGCGAGAAGCTGAACGCGGCCTCGGAAGCCGAGCGCAAGACGCTGGAAGAGAAACTGGCGGTGAAGCTCGCCGACGCCGAGAAGCAGATCGCAACGACCCGGACCAGCGCCATGAGCAACGTCCGCGGCATCGCGGCGGATGCGGCCGGCGCCATCGTCCAGCAACTCGCCGGCGTCACGCCGGACGCGAATGCGGTCAACAGCGCCGTCGACGCGTCGCTGAAGGGATAGACGATGTTTTACGAACCGGAAACCTGGGTTGCGATCGCCTTCGTCGTTCTGCTGGTCGTGTTCGGCTATCTCGGCGTCCATCGCACCCTGCTGACGGCGCTCGATCATCGTGCCGAGCGCATCAAGGCCGAGCTGGATGACGCGCGCCGTCTGAAGGACGAGGCCAACAAGCTGCTCGGCGAGTACAAGGCACGCCGCGCCAGCGCGGAGCGCGAGGCCCAGGACATCATCTCCAGCGCCAAGGCCGAAGCCGAGCGGATCGCGGCCGAAGCCAAGACCAAGATGGAAGATTTTGTCGCGCGGCGGACCAAGACCGCCGAGAGCAAGATCGCCCAGGCCGAGGCCCAGGCCGTGGCTGATGTCCGCGCCGCCGCGGCCAACGCCGCGGTGACCGCCGCCTCGACCATCCTGTCGCAGTCGGTCAAGGGCCCGGTTGCCGACGACCTGATCGGCAAGGGCATCGCCGAAGTCCGCTCCAAGCTGAACTGACGCGATCACAACTGGTTACCAAAAAGGCCGGCGCGAGCTGATCGCGCCGGCCTTTTTGTTTGCCTTCAAATGCTCGATCCGCCCACGTTGCGTGGCGCGATCGCCGCGCTACTTCTTCTTGTGCGGGGCGCGTGGCTTGGGCTCCGGCTTCAGGGCCTGCGGATCGAAGCCGATATAGAAGATGTAATTGTCGTTGTCGGCCGGCGACGGCGCCGGATAGACGACATCCTCGGCAACCAGGCTGAACGGCACGCTGCCGCTCTCGTCCATCTGCACCGTGGTGGTGTAGGCCTTGGTCGCGATCGTCTTCTCGCCGACGCCGCCCTGCACCACGGCGACGCGCAGCGGCACCTGAATGGTCGGCGGGGCGCCCTGGGGACCGACGATGATCCGGCCCTGGATCCCGATCTTGGCGGTGATCATGCCGCCGCTCAGATTGCATTGCCGCGCGGTGCGGGTGATCGAGGCCAGGAACTTGACGTCGTTGCCGACCGCTTCCTTGCCGGTCGCCGCCACCGAATAGGTCGAGGCCCCGGAGCGGATCTGCACCGGCGGACAGGACAGTTCGGCATCGGCGTCATTGAGCTGCTGTGGCGCGGCCGGAGCGGCCGGCTTGTCCTGGTCGGACGAACCACCCCCGAACAGGCTCTTGAAGCGGTCGCTCAGCGACTGCGCGGAGGCCCCTGGGGGCAGCAGGGTGGCCCCGAGCCCGATCGACAGCGCCGCTGCGAGCGCGAACCTGATCACCCTGTCACCCATGCGATATCCCCAGAACCTTCAATCCCAGCCTCCGTTTCGCCGGCGTTATAGCAAGGCAATGGCGGCGAACCCAAGGCATCCTTGAGCCCAAGGCAGCCGGAGGCATCGCGGGACGCCGGCCATCAGCCAAAAGACACAAGGGTCAGCCGCCAAAATCCTCGTGCAGCAGGCCGAACAGCAGATGGTCCTGCCAGATCCCGTTGATGCAGAGGTAGCGCCGTGCCAGTCCCTCGCGGGTGAAGCCGCACTTCTCCAGCACGCGGATCGATGGCGCATTGGAGGGAATGCAGGCCGCCTCGATGCGATGCAGATTGAGCTCGCCGAACAGCGACGGCAGCAGCACCCGCAGCGCCGTCGTCATGTAGCCGCGATGCGCGTGCGGCAGGCCCACCCAATAGCCGATCGTGCCGGCCTGCACGATGCCGCGGCGGACATTGGCGAGCGTGATACCGCCGAGCATCACCCCGTCCGATTCGCGGAAGATGATGAACGGATAGGAGCGGTCGGCGGCGATATCCTCGGTGTAGCGGCGCAGCCTGCGCCGGAAGCCTGCGCGGGTGAGGTCGTCGGAGGGCCAGATCGGCTCCCATGGCGTGAGATAGGCGCGGCTGAATTCGCGCAGTTGCGCCCATTGCGGGAAATCCGACATTTGCGGCGCCCGCAGCAACAGCCCGTGACCGCGCGGCATCAATGCAGCCGGTCCACCGGACGGCAAACGAAACAGGGCCATGGCCCAACACTCCCCACGACTTCTCCCTCGCCCCGCTCTTGCGGGGAGAGGGTCGGGGTGAGGGGTCATTCCGCAGACTAGATTTGCGGACAAACCCCTCACCCGAAGCCTCCGGCTTCGACCTCTCCCCGCAAGAGCGGGGCGAGGTAGAGCTAACTTCTAATGCAGCAGCGTCCTTGCCTTCGACTTCGTCAATCCTTCCGCAAAAGATACCGCCGTGTCCAGACCCCTGCCGCTGCCAAGGGCGACGACGGCGGGCCGGCTGCGCGACAGCAGCGCGCGGGCGGCGTTGCGGCTCGATTCGACGCTGACCGCATCGATCCGCGCCACCAGTTCTTCCACCGTCTGCGGCCGGCCATAGGCTAGCACATGGCGCGCCAGCTGTTCGGCCCGGGATGAGCAGCTTTCCAGCGCCATCAACAGCCCGGCCTTCATCTGCGCCTTGGCGCGCGCGACCTCGGCCTCGGTCAAGGTTTCGACGGCGTCATTGATGACGTCGACGATCACCTCCATCATTTCCGGCGCATCGGCGGGATCGGTGCCGGTGTAGAGGCCGAAAAAGCCGGTATCGCTATAGGGTGCGTGGAAAGTGTAGATCGAGTAGCACAGCCCGCGCTTCTCGCGGACCTCCTGGAACAGCCGCGACGACATCCCGCCGCCGAGCGTGTTGGTGAAGACCTGTAGCGAGAACAGCGACAGGTCGGTCTGCGGCACGCCTTCGAGCGCCAGCGTCAGATGCGCCTGCTCGAGATCGCGATGCACCACCTTCGAGCCGCCCTTGCCGAACATCGCAGGCACCGGCTTCGGCGCCGGCGTGGCGTCGAAGCTCGCAAACTTCTGCGCGACGTCCTCGACGACGCGCTTGTGATCGACCGCGCCGGCGGCGGCAACCACCATGTCGGGCGCGCGGTAATGCGTCGAGAGGTAGGCGCGCAGCATGTCGCGGTTGAAGGTCTTCAGCGTCTTGGCGGTGCCGAGCAGCGAGCGGCCCATCGGCTGGTCCGGATAGCAGAGCTCGTTGAGATGCTCGAACACGACGTCGTCGGGCGTGTCCTGTGCGGCGCCGATCTCCTGCACGATGACGCTCTTCTCGCGCTCCAGCTCGTCCGGCACGAAGGACGGATTGGCGAGGATGTCGGAGAGCACGTCGAGCGCCAGCGGCACGTCAGCCTTCATCACCCGCGCATAATAGGCCGTGGTCTCGGTTGAGGTCCCGGCATTGAGATCGCCGCCGACCGCCTCGATCTCCTCGACGATCTCGCGCGAGGACCGCCGCGTGGTGCCCTTGAAGGCCATGTGCTCCAGGAGATGCGAGATGCCGTGCTCGTTCGGCTTCTCGTCGCGGCCGCCGACCCCGGCCCAGACCCCGAGCGCCGCGGTTTCCAGATGCGGCATGGTGTCGGTGACGACGGTCAGTCCGCTCGGCAGCTTGGTGATTTCAACGGCCATCAGGCCACTCCCTGCTTGGCGGCCCGGCTGACCGACAGCACGAAGCGCTCGACCTCCGTTGAATCATTCTTCATGACCGTCATGTGTTCGGATTTGCTCATCAGGCCGCCGAGCCAGGCCGGCAATTGCGGCCGCACCCCGCAGGCGGCCTCGACCGCGTCGGGAAATTTCGCCGCATGCGCGGTCGACAGCACGATGTTCGGGATCCTGGAGTCCGAGGTGTCGCGGTCGGCGACCGCGAGCGCCACCGCGGTGTGCGGATCGACCAGATCGCCCGCCTCGCGCCAGGCGGCGCGGATCGCAGCCGCGGTCTCGGTCTCGTCGGCGCGGCCGGCGTCGAAATCGCGGCGCACCGCGGCCAGCGTTGCATCCGGCAGCACGAAGCGGCCGGACTGATTCAGCGAGGCCATCAGGCGGCGGACCTGATCGGCATCACGCCCGCTCGCCTCGAACAACAGCCGCTCGAAATTCGAGGACACCTGGATGTCCATCGACGGCGATGCGGTGGCGTGCACCTCGCGCACCTCGTAGATGCCGGTCTTCAGCGTGCGCGGCAGGATGTCGTTGACGTTGGCGGCGATGCGTAAGCACCGGATCGGCAGCCCCATCCGCTTCGCGACATAGCCGGCGAAGATGTCGCCGAAATTGCCGGTCGGCACCGTGAAGTCGACGGTGCGCTGGGGCGATCCAAGCGCCACCGCCGAGGTGAAATAGTAGACCACCTGCGCCACGATGCGCGCCCAGTTGATCGAGTTGACGCCGGACAGCGCGACGCTGTCGCGGAAGCGATGGTTGTTGAACATCGCCTTCACCAGCGCCTGGCAGTCGTCGAACGTGCCTTCGACGGCGAGCGCGTGGACGTTGGCAGCACCCGTCGTCGTCATCATGCGGCGCTGCACCTCTGAGATGCGCCCGTTCGGGAACAGCACCACGAGATCGACATTGTCGAGATTGGCAAAGGCCTCGACCGCGGCGCCGCCGGTATCACCTGACGTCGCGACCACGATGGTGGTGCGCTGCGCGCGCTTGGCGAGCACATGATCCATCAGCCGCGAGATCAGCTGCATCGCGACGTCCTTGAACGCCAGCGTCGGGCCGTGGAACAGCTCGAGCGTGAACTGGTTCGGGCCGACCTGGTCGAGCGGCACCACCGCGGGATGCCGGAACGTAGCGTAGGCCTCGTTGGCCATGCGGCCGAGTTCGGCGTCGGAAATCTCGCCGGCGGCAAACGGCCTGATGATCTCGACCGCGACCTCCCAATAGGGACGGCCGAAAAAGCCGGCGATGGTCTCCGGCGATAGCTGCGGCCAGCTCTCGGGCACGTACAGCCCGCCGTCGCGGGCAAGCCCGGTCAGCATCACATCGCAGAAGCCAAGCACCGGGGCCTCGCCCCTGGTCGAAATATACCGCGTCAAACCGCCCTCCAAAGGCTTCGATCCGAGCCTTAAGCCTTTGATATCATGGATTTATCACGTTCGCGCAACACGCAAACCGAACGGCCACCATAGAAGATCGGGCTGGCAATGGGTAGCCCGTAGCGCGCGTTGCGGGGGCGCGTGGGATGGAGAGTTGGCGACTAGCGCGACTGACCATCCGCCCGCACCGCATTCAGCGCTGTCGTCCTGGCCTTCGCCAGATCCATCGTCATTCCGGGGCTCGCGCAGCGAGAGCCCGGAATCCATCATGCCGCATCATCTGTGGTGAAATGGATTCCGGGCTCGACGCTGCGCGTCGCCCCGGAATGACGATAGAGAGCGCACACGATCCCTACCCTTTCGGCGGCGCCAGCGGCTGCACGATCTCCTGGAACGGCGGCAGTGCCTCGCAGCGCGCCGCATGCGCCCGCAGCGCCGGATAGCGCGCGTCGAACAGATGCGGATGTGCTTCGCCGGTGAACCGCAAGGCGCAGGCCACCGCGATGTCGGCATGACCGATGCGATCGCCCAACCAATAGGGCGTCTCGACCGCCGTCCGCTCCTGCTCCAGCGCCGCGAGCACGCGGGCAATCTGCCCCTCGCAGCGCTCGACCCACAGCTTGAGCTGCTCCTTGCGCAGCACGCGCTCGTAGACCAGGCTGACCGCCTTGTCGGCAAGCCCGGTCGCCAGTGCCATGATGCGCAGATGCCGGCGCCGCTCGATGCCGGAACGCGCAATCATCGCCTTGTCCGGCCCGACCAGTTCGTCGAGATAATCCAGGATCGCCCCGCTCTCGATCAGCGCCTCGCCGTCGTCGAGCACCAGCGTCGGCACCCGCTGCACCGGATTGAACGTCGCAACTTTCTCCGCATCGCCGAAGGTCGACCATGGCCTGTGCTCGAAGCGCAAGCCATAAAGCCGCAGCGCGATCGCGGTGCGGCGGACAAAGGGCGAGTCGTACTGGCCGATCAGGAACATCTGTCATCTCGTCGGTCATGCCGCGGCAGACCGCTGCCGCGAAAGCAGGGCTTTCGAGGTGTGGCGGCCGGGCCGAGGTCAAAGGTTGCGCTTTGTACCATCCTAGATGGGCTGCGCGGCATTGCAACACTGCTGAGTCATTGCAATGAGGCATTGCCAGCACTGAGACGCATATCCAGTGTCGTCCCTGCGAAAGCAGGGACCCATAGCCACCGGCTTTCGCCGCGGCCAATGCTGCCTGCCTCAGCGCTGCAAACCAACTCACTTCAGTGGTGATGGGTCCCGGGTCGCGCTTACGCTTGCCCGGGACGACGGCGGTGTTCGGAGCCGCACCTATTCAATCACCGGCACGTGCCTCGCCGCATCGCGCGGCGCCATGCCGTTGAGCCTTGGATCGTCGGCGACTTCGATCTGCCGGCGGAACGCGCGAAAGCCCGAGCGCTGGTAGAACGCGACCGCGGAAGGATGGTCGAAGGTGCATGTATGCACCCAGACGCGGCTGACGTCGCGTGACCACGCGATCTCGAGCGCGCGGTTCATCAGGAAGCGCGTGGCGCCAGTGCCGATCAATTTTGCGGTGACGCCGAAATAAAGCAGCTCGCAATTGCCGGGCTCGCTGAAATCGAGTTCGAGCAGGCCTTCGTCATGGCCATCGACGACCAGCCCGTAGAGTTCGACGCCGGGCGCATGAATCCTTGACGCAAGATCGGAATCTTCGAGCCCGGTGCGGGTGAACCATAGCCACTCCTCGCCGACTCGGCGATAGAGATCGCGATACCAGCCGAGCGCGGGCGGCTCGACCTTGCGCAGGCGCCACGCGCCCGGCGGGTCATCGCGCAACGGCGGGCGCGCGGTCATTTCCAGATGGGTGACGACGGCGGCGATCTTGCCGTCGGGGATGTCGGAATATCCGTCAGGCAGCAGCATCGCGATCTCTGTTTCCATATTGCCGGCGGGAAATATCGGTGTGTCTCGCCGCAGATGCAATGCAACGCTGCGTAACAAAGTTACCGATTTGTCAGTCGGGATTTCGGCGAATCAGGCGCTCCATGTGGAGAGGCCACCGGAGCAAACACCGTGTCGCGCCATCACACGCTGCCGCCGATCATCTATACGCCGCCGCCCCCGAAGCCGAAGCCCACGCGCCGGCGACGCGGCATCGGTTACGCCTATGGCGCAGGCGCCGCCAATGAGGCTGAGGATATCGGCGACGGCGCGCCGGTGCGCAGCGCGCCGGTCGTGCCGCAGCATGCGCGCCCGGTCGAGACCGTCGAGCGGCGCGTCCCGTCACCGAACGGCAAGCTCAGCGACGACACGCTGCGCGCAATGCTGGAATTGCAGGAGAAGCAGGAGGGATAGCGCGCGGCGCTTTCCGCGCACCCTGTGTCGTCCCGGCGCAGGCCGGGCCCCCATTGCCACAGGGTTTTGTTGTCGGGGCACGCTGCGGCCCCAGCGTCGCAAGACGATCGGCATTCGTGGTTATGGGTCCCGGCCTGCGCCGGGACGACGGCGGAGTTTGCTGGACGGGCCGTCCCCTCACTCCCCCTCGTCGCTCGCCAGCACGCCCTTGACCGCGCGGGCCCAGCCGGCGAGCTTGCGGTCGCGCGTCGCTTCGCTCATCGCCGGGCGGAAGCGGTGCTCGAGCCGCCAATTGTCGGCGAACTTCGCGGGCTCCGGATAGACGCCGGCCTCAAGGCCGGCGAGATAGGCGGCGCCCAATGCCGTGGTCTCCTGGATCATCGGGCGGTCGACCGGCGCGTTGAGCAGGTCGGCGAGCCGCTGCATGGTCCAGTCGGAGGCGGTCATGCCGCCGTCGACGCGCAGCACGGTGTTGGCAGCGTTGGCCTCGGGCCAGTCGGTGCGCATCGCGGCCCACAGATCGAAGGTCTGGTAGCAGACGCTCTCCAGCGTCGCATGCGCGAGCTCGGCCGGGCCGGTGTTGCGGGTCAGCCCGAACAGCGCGCCGCGCACACGCGGATTCCAGTAAGGCGCGCCCATGCCGACGAAGGCCGGCACGAGATAGACGCTCTGCATGCTGTCGGACTTGTCGGCGAGAGGTCCGGTCTCGGCGGCGTGCTTGATGATGCCGAGCCCGTCGCGCAGCCACTGCACCGCGGAGCCAGCAACGAAGATCGAGCCTTCCAGCGCGTAGGTGCGCTGGCCGCCGAGTTGGTACGCGATCGTGGTCAGCAGCTTGTTCTTCGAGGCCACCGGCGTGGTGCCGGTGTTGAGCAGCGCGAAGCAGCCGGTGCCGTAGGTCGACTTCATCATGCCGGGCTCGAAGCAGGCCTGGCCGATGGTCGCGGCCTGCTGGTCGCCGGCAATCCCCGAGATCGCGATCGGGCCGCCGAACAGATCAGCCGTGCTCTCGCCGAACCGGGCGGAGGAATCCTTCACCTCGGGGAGCATCGAGCGCGGCACGCGCAGAAGCTTGACGAGATCGTCGTCCCAGGCGCCGGTGTGGATGTTGAACAGCAGCGTGCGCGAGGCATTGGTGGCGTCGGTGGCGTGCACGCGGCCGCCGGTGAGCCGCCACAGCAGATAGCAGTCGACGGTGCCGAACAACAGCTCGCCGCGCTCGGCGCGTTCGCGCGCGCCCGGCACGTGATCGAGGATCCAGGCGACTTTGGTGCCCGAAAAATACGGATCGATGATCAGGCCGGTCTTCGCCGAGATCGCGGGCTCATGGCCTTCGGCCTTCAACCTGGCGCAGATGTCGGCGGTGCGGCGGTCCTGCCAGACGATGGCGCGGTGCACGGCCTGGCCGGTGGCGCGGTCCCACACCACGGTGGTCTCGCGCTGGTTGGTGATGCCGATCGCGGCGATATCCCTGGCCTTCAGGCCGGCCTTCTCCAGCGCCTCGCGGCACACCATGATGGTCGAGGTCCAGATGTCCTCCGGCTCATGCTCGACCCAGCCGGAGGCCGGGAAATGCTGCGGAAACTCCTGCTGCGCCACCGCGGCGATGGAGATGTCGCTGCGAAACACCATGGCGCGCGACGAAGTGGTGCCCTGATCGATGGCCAGCACGAAAGACATGAGCGTTTCCCTTGAGGCTTGGTCGAGGCGCCAAGGGAGCGGATTACCGCGGTGAGGTCAAGCTGGGACGGCAATGGCGAGAGACCTATGGGCCTAGGGCGCAAGTGGCGCCACACGCTCCGCCGTCGTCCAGGCGAAGGCCGGGACCCATACTCCGCGGCGGATGTTGTAGGCGGGACTCGTCATTCCTAGAGCGCGCGACAATAACCCTCGGTGGTTATGGGTCCCGGCCTTCGCCGGGACGACACCGAATGCTTGGTGCCGCCGGTGATTCATGCGCTTACGTTCTCTGCCGCGGGCCAGCGTGAAGCGCGGCCGATCACATCGGCCGGTAAGTGCGCACGTCCGCCGGCACGTTGACGCCGATCTTGATCGCGCCGACCGAGCGGATGATGTCGTCGCCGAGCAACTGGGCGAAGCACGCATAGCCCCAGTCGTTCATGTGCAGGCCGTCGGCGATGACGAAATCGTTGATCGGGATCGCCTGCTTCTCGTGCCAGTCGCGCATCACCTCGAAGCGCGGGAAGATGCCGACATGGCGCAGCGCGGCGATGCGGCCGAGCAGCTTCACCATGCCGCGCGCGCTTTCGGGGCGCTCGGTGACGCGCGGCGAATATTGCGGATCGACCAGCACGACGTCGGCGCCGTCGGCCTGGATGCGCGCCACGCCGTCCTCGACCTGTTTCTCGGTCTCGGCCGGGTCGAGATTGCGCAGCACCGCATTGGTGCCGACCTGCCAGATCACCATGTCGGGATGCACGTCGATCACTTCGGTCTGCAACCGCTTCATCATCTCCGGCGCATCCTCGCCGCCTTTGCCGCGGTTGAGCACGGTGATGTCGGCGGAGGGATATTGCCGGCGCAACTGGCCGGCGAGCCGGCTCGGATAGGTGAATTCCGGCGCCGACGATCCATAGCCCTGGGTCGAGGATGAGCCGAATGCGATGATGACGACGGGCCGGCCGGCAGCGAGCTTGGCCGCGACATGCGGCAGCGAGCCGGTGGTGTTGGCGACGCCGTTGGGCTGCTGACAGGGGACGCGATGGAAGATGTCGCTCGCCGAGCGCGCAACCTGCTTCACCTTGTCGAGCGCCTGCGAGGCGATGCCGGGCTGTTGCGAAGTGGCGACGTCGGTCGCCATCGCAGCCGGCTTGTTGGCATCGGACCGTGCGGTTTCAACCCTGGCACCCGATGAGAGCGCCGCATGCTGGTCGCCCTGGGTCTGCGCGCGCGACGGCGCAGCCGCGAACGGCGCAAACACCACCAGCGCTGCTGCGGCGCACCGGCGTCGCGCTGCGCGAGAGCGAAAAGGGAAGGCAAAACGCATCAACTCTGCTTCCTCTAATTCTGCTGCACCGGACCCAGATGGGCCGCATCGATCACGAATTTCGCCAGTGCGCGGCCGAGACAGGCGTGAACCTTCTTGGCCAGGTCGACACCATGCGAGGTGCTGAACAGGTCAAAATATCCGGCGTCGCTCCACTGCTTCATGATCGAAAACCGGTCGAACAGCGGAACGTCGTGCTGCTGCGCCACCACCTTGATATTGTCGAGATAGGGCGGCGCAGAGATCATCGTCTCCGTACGCGGGCTGTATTGCAGATTGACCAGCACCACGTCGGCCCCGGCGCCCCGTAACGCAACAACGCCGTCGTTGATGGCGGTACGGAAATCGTCCGGATCGACTGCTCGCATAGCATCGACCGTTCCGGTCTGCCAGATAACCAAAGTAGGCTTTTTTGCTTCGGCAAGCTTAACAAGGGTTCCCGCGGTCTCCTCGGCGGTGCTTTTTCCCTGTAATTCTACGGATAAATCGATCGTGGCCGCCGGAAACGCCTCTTTCAGCGCGGCCTGGAGCTTCGCCGGATAGGCGCTGGCCTCGTTGCCCTGGATGGTCGAGGAGCGGCTGCCGACCACGAGCACGTTGAGCGGCTGATTGGCCTTCAACGCATCCTTGACCTTGGGCAGCGAGCTCTCGCTCGCCAGCAGATAGGCGGGCACGTCGCAGGGTGGCGCCGGTGGATCGGCGGTGTCGCCGGCGCGCGCGGGCGCCGCCGCCAAACAGGCGACCAGCAGCGTCAGGCCCAGCATCGTCCATGCGGACTTCATGCTCCCCCTCCCGCCAGATCGGCGTTGCCGGCGGCGCCTTTTTTCGAGGCGCTTTTGTCGGCGGAGTGTTTGTACCACGAAATAATCCACGCCATGCCGCACATGATCAGGATGCCGCAGACGCTGATCAGGGCGTGCAATGCGGCACCGCCCGAGACCTCGGCAAGCACGAAATGACCGGCAAAGGCGAGGAAAACCCCGAGGCAGAATATCTCAAGCGAGTGCTGGCCACACAGGATCAATGGTCGCAGCCAGCGCGATTTCAAGCCCGGCCAATCCCGGGGCAGGAAGCGCACGGTGAGGGCTGCGAGCGCCAGGAAATGCGCGAACCGCAACACGTCAAGGTCGGTCTTGTTGATCGGATACATCCATTGCTCGATCACCTTCGGCATGATGTGGCCGAGCTGCGGCACGTACCAGGTCAGCGTCACGAAGAACGCGGCGACCAGATAGACGATGCAGATCCACATCGTGATGTTCGACGACAGGATGCGCGACATCCGCCGCGCGCCGCCGAGCGCGCACCAGGCGCCGAACACGAACAGCAATTGCCAGGCGAACGGATTGAAGGCCCAGAAGCCGTTCGGATAGGCCGACAGGTACAGGTCGAACTGCCAGGTCAGCGCGTACAGCACCACCGACAGGCCGAGCGTGACGTCGGGCTTCCACTTCATCAGCCACAGGATCAGCGGCAGGAACAGCATCAAGACAATATAGAGCGGCAGCACGTCCATGTTGACGGGACGAAAGCGCAGCAACAGCGCCTGCACGATGGTGACATCGGGCTGCTTGAGGAAGTCCATGATCCCCATCTCTTCGGAATAGAGCGGGTTCTCGAACGAGGTCGCGACATAGGAGATCTCGGCGAGGAAGATCGTGAACAGGAAGACATGCGCGACATAGATCTGCCAGACCCGGCGCAGGATGCGCGCTGTCGCGATCACGAAGCCGCCCTCCAGCATCGCCCGGCCGTAGACGAAGGCCGCGGTGTAGCCGGAGATGAAGATGAAGATCTCGGTGGCGTCGGAGAAGCCGTAATTGCGGATCGTCAGCCAGGTCAGCAGATTGGTCGGCAGATGATCGATGAAGATCAGCCACAGCGCGAGCCCGCGGAACAGGTCGAGCCTGAGCTCGCGCTCGCCGGCGGCCGGCAGCGTGATCGCGGGCGCCGCCGACCGGGCTTTCGCCTTGACGTCGCTCTTGGCGTCGCTCTTGGCATCAGCCGCGGGCGCGCCGGCTATCGGATCGGCAATCGAGCTCATCAAACACCATACCGGCGGCGATTCTCCGCACGCCGCGTTGTAGCGATCATATCGGGCCGCCCCGGGCCGACAAAGCACCGCGTGCGGCGACATGCGGCCGCGCTTTAGAGCGGAACTATGTTGAATCCGCGATGAACGCCCAGACCAGGGTGGCTTTGCGCAGCCCCGGCAGGCGATTGGTTCCGGCGGATCATTTGGCTATGATGGCAGCCGAGAGCACCGGATTGAGCCGCATGTACCGCGCCGTTACCCGCCAGATCGAAGTCACCGTCGAGCCGAATTTCATGCCTGATCGCTCGTCGGTCGAGCGGCGCGAATATTTCTGGTCCTACACGATCGTGATCACCAATTCGGGACCGGAAACGGTGCAGCTGCGCACCCGGCACTGGATCATCACCGACGCCACCGGGCGCCGCCAGGAGGTGCGTGGCGCGGGCGTCGTCGGCGAGCAGCCGGTGCTCGCGCCGGGCGCGCGCTATCAATATACGAGCGGCGTGCCGCTGCCGACCGCGTCCGGCTTCATGACCGGCAGCTATCAGATGGTCACCGAAGCCGGCGAGCGCTTCGACATCGACGTGCCGACCTTCTCGCTGGACAGCCCGAGCCCGGATGGCAAGCGGGTGTTGAACTGACGCGCTTCCGCGCGCGCCGCTATTGCTCGGCGCCGGCTTCCTGCGGGGTGAACTCGTAGACCGACGAGCAGAACTCGCAGGTCACGACGACCTTGCCGTCCTTGACCATCTCGGCGCGATCGTTCGGCGCGAAGCTCTTCAGCATCGCCGACACCGCATCACGCGAGCAGGAGCACTGCGCGCGCAGCGGTTGCGGGGTGAAGACGCGGACGCCGCGCTCGTGGAACAGGCGGTACAACAGCCGCTCGCCTGAGAGATCGGGATCGATCAGCTCGACATCCTCGACGGTAGAGAGCAGCGACTGGCCCTCGACCCAGGCGTCGTCATCGGGCACCGAATGCGTCACCGTGCCTTCCGGCGCGTCGCCGGGATGCAGGTCGGCCTGCTTGGCGCGCTCGGGCGCCTTGGGCAGGAATTGCAGCAGGATGCCGCCGGCGCGCCAGTGCAGCTTGCCGCCTTCGCCACCGCGCATCTCCTCGCCGACCGCGAGCCGCACCCGCGTCGGGATCTGCTCGGAACGCAGGAAATATTCGTGCGCCGCCTCTTCCAGGCCGTCGCCCTCGAGCGCGACGAGGCCCTGATAGCGGCTGGTGTTGGAGCCCTGATCGATGGTCATCGCAAGGTGGCCCTTGCCGAGCAGCTCGCCCGAGGTCTGGCCCGGCTTGAGCTGCGCCGCATCGTAGCGCGCATAGGCGCGCAGCCGGTCGGGCGCCTGGAAATCGACGATCAGCAGCGACACCGGACCATCGGTCCGGGTCTGAAGGATGAAGCGGCCCTCGAACTTGACCGACGAGCCGAGCAGCGTGGTCAGCACGATGGCCTCGCCGAGCAGCTTGCCGACCGCTGGCGGATAATCGTGCTTGTGCAGGATCTCGTCGAGCGCGGGGCCGAGCCGGGTCAGCCGGCCGCGCAGATCCAGCGCGCCGACCTCGAAGCCGAGCACGGCATCGTCGACAGGAACCGCCGACGGCGCGCGAACCGGCGCCTCGGCCGTGATTTTGATGTCGGGGGATTGTGAAACCATGGCGCTCTATCTGGGGTCTCGGACCGTGAAATAAAGGGGTTCAATCAACGACGGACCGTCGTCCCGGCGAAGGCCGGGACCCATCACCACCACTGTCAGTTGGTGCATCAAGCTGGGGCCCCAGCCTTTTGCAACAACGAGCAATGGTGGTTATGGGTCCCGGCTTTCGCCGGGACGACAGCGTTGAAGCGGCCTTACGCGACTTCGTTAAAACACCAGGCCAGAATGCCCTTCTGCGCATGCAGGCGGTTTTCGGCCTCGTCGAACACAACGGATTGCGGGCCGTCGATCACCTCGTCGGTGACCTCCTCGCCGCGATGCGCGGGCAGGCAGTGCATGAACAGCGCGTCGGGCTTGGCGAGCGACATCAGCTTGGCATTGACCTGATAGGGCCGCAGCACGTTATGACGATGCTCGCCCTCCTTGTCGCCCATCGAAACCCAGGTGTCGGTGACGACGCAATCGGCGCCGCGCACGGCGGCTTCCGGATCGGTGCCGAGCACGATCGGCGCGTTGGTCGCCTTGATCCAGTCACGCATCGGCTTCTTCGGCGAGAGCTCCGGAGGGGTCGCGATATTGAGCTGGAACTTGAACCGCTCGGCGGCATGCGCCCAGGAAGCCAGCACGTTGTTGTCGTCGCCGGTCCAGGCCACCGTCTTGCCCTCGATCGAGCCGCGGTTCTCCTCATAGGTCATGAGGTCGGCCATCACCTGGCAGGGATGCGAGCGCCGGGTCAGGCCGTTGATGACGGGGACGGTGGCGTGCGCCGCGAGCTCGAGCAGCGCGTCATGGTTGAGGATGCGGATCATGATCGCATCGACATAGCGCGACAGCACCCGCGCGGTGTCGGCGATGGTCTCGCCGCGGCCGAGCTGCATCTCGGTGCCGGTCAGCATGATCGATTCACCGCCGAGCTGGCGCATACCGACGTCGAACGACACCCTGGTGCGGGTCGACGGGCGCTCGAAGATCATCGCCAGCGTCTTGCCTTCGAGCGGCTTCCTGGCCTTCTCATGCGCCTTCAGCCTGGCCTTCATCGCGGCGCCGGCAGACAGCATATTGCGCAGCTCGCCGAGCGGCAGCTCGTTGATGTCGAGGAAGTGACGGACCGGCTTGCTCATTATCCGGCCTTCCTCGGCTGTGCCGCCGACAACGTCGCGCAGGCGCGCTCGAGCGAGCCGATCGACTGGTCGATCTCGGCCTCGGTCACGATCAGGGGCGCGAGGAAGCGCACCACATTGTCGCCGGCGCCGACGGTGAGCAGCTTCTCGTTGCGCAAAGCGGCGATCAGGTCGCCCGAGGGCACCACGGCCTTGACGCCGATCAGGAGGCCCTCGCCGCGCACATCCGCCAGCACGGCGGGATAGCGATCGACGACGGAAGCGAGCTTCTGCTTCAGCAGCAGCGACATCTTCTGGACGTGGTCGAAGAAGCCGGGCTTCAGCATGACGTCGAGCACGGCATTCGCCGCCGCGACCGCCAGCGGATTGCCGCCGAAGGTCGAGCCATGCGAGCCGGGCGCCATGCCCTCGGCGGCCTTCGCCGTTGCCAGCACCGCACCGATCGGGAAGCCGCCGCCGAGCGCCTTGGCCAGCGACATCACGTCCGGCGTGACGCCGACGCGCTTGTAGGCGAACAGGTCGCCGGTACGGCCCATGCCGGTCTGCACCTCGTCGAAGGCGAGCAGCAGGCCATGCTCGTCGCACAGCGCACGCAGCGCCTTGAAGAAGGCGTGCGGCGCCGAGCGCACGCCGCCCTCGCCCTGCACCGGCTCGATCAGGATGCCGGCGGTGTGCGGGCCGATCGCCTTCTTCACCACCTCGATGTCGCCATGCGGCACCTGGTCGAAGCCGTCCATCGGCGGGCCGAAGCCTTCGAGATATTTCGCCGAGCCGGTCGCGGCCAGCGTGCCCAGCGTGCGGCCATGGAAGGCGCCTTCGAAGGTGATGATGCGGTAACGCTCCGGATGGCCCTTGGAGAAGTGATAGTGGCGGACCAGCTTGATCACGCCTTCCATCGCTTCCGCGCCGGAATTGCAGAAGAACACGAAGTCGGCAAAGCTCTGCTCGCACAGCCGCGCGGCCAGCTTCTCGCCGTCCGGGCTCTTGAACAGGTTCGACATGTGCCAGAGCCTGGTCGCCTGTTCCTGCAACGCCTTGACCAGATGCGGATGCGCATGCCCGAGCGCGTTCACCGCGACGCCCGAGGTGAAATCGAGATAGCGGTCGCCATTGGTTGCGATCAGCCAGGCGCCCTCACCGCGCTCGAAGCCGAGATCGACCCTGGCGAAGACGGGAAGCAGATGCGACGGGGCGCTGTTGGTCATGGCGTTCACTGCCGGTTAGAGGCCGACAATTGCCGCGCGCCTTGACGCCAGCGCAGCAACGGCCGGCTTCGGAAAACAAAACGGCCGCCTTTGCGGGCGGCACGTGGCAACATTCTATGCTGCGGCGGGTCCGTGTCAATCGCCAGCAGCCGGCCTTAGCCGGGCTTCCGTGCGTGCGAAACGAGCGCAATCCGGAGCATTCCGGTGCGGTGGAAAAGCCTCATTGCAATCCCTAACTGTGTGGGAACATGTGGACGCGCAGCCGCGGACTCTTGCGCCAGAGTCACGCCATATTGTAGCGTTTGGGCTGTCGGGTACGACATCTCGTGCGGCAGTACTGGACCCTCTAAGTAGCCTTTGTGTCTCGCGTAAACGTTCGGGCGCAACACCGTGCCCGGCGAGGGCTAAGGGATTCTGGCCGCAGGGATATTTGTCCAGATTTGGCTCGCAACGCCGCTCCAATGACTGGCCGGCGCCATGCGAAAGGAAGAATGCGATGACGGTATTGACCTGGTCCGACGATCGCGTCGAGCAGCTGAAAAAGCTCTGGGAGTCTGGCCTTTCGGCCAGCCAGATCGCAGCGGAACTTGGCAATGTGACGCGAAACGCCGTGATCGGCAAAGTGCATCGGCTCGGCCTCTCCGGCCGTGCCAAGGCGCCCTCGACCGCCGCGCCGCGGCAGCGCAAGGCGCGTCCCGCCCAGCACATGATGCGGGTGGCGCGCCCGGTTTCGCGCGGCAACACCGCGCTCGCCCACGCCTTCGAGGTCGAGATGGAGCCCGATCCGATCTCCTACGACAACGTGGTGCCGATGAGCCAGCGACTGTCGCTGATCGAGCTCAACGAGGCCACCTGCCATTGGCCGGTCGGCGATCCCTCGAGCCCGGAATTCTTCTTCTGCGGCGGCAAGGCGCTCGCCGGCCTGCCCTATTGCGCGCACCATTCGCGCATCGCCTACCAGCCCGCCGGCGATCGGCGCCGGCCATCGGCGAAACCGCAGATCAAGTAAGCGCTCGGGAAACCACGGAAGACTTCAAAAACAAATCCCCGCTTTGGCGGGGATTTTTTTGTGTGAGATCGTAGCCCGGATGGAGCGCAGCGCACGACGTAAGGTGAGCACGCACGTCCGGCTCCCTCCCCCCTTGCGGGGGAGGGTTGGGGAGAAGGGTACCGCTTGCTCCGCTGACGAAGAATACGAGCAAAGCGCGAGCGCGCCGTCGATTCGGTTGATAGGGCGTCGCTACACGTCGTGCATCACAGCTCGGGGCTCACCCCTCTCCCCACCCTCCCCCGCAAGGGGGGAGGGAGCCCGAGAGTGTGCTCACCTCACGTGGTTGCTTGCTATGATGACACCGTCGCGCGCACCCGCAGCCGATTACGGCTGCGGCTCGGCCTTGGCGAAGCGGTCGTCGAGCGCATAGCCGGCGCCGCGCACGGTGCGGATCGGATCCTGCTCGCGGCCCGGATTGAGCAGCTTGCGCAGGCGACCGATATGGACGTCGACGGTGCGCTCATCGATGTAGATGTCGCGGCCCCAGACGCTGTCGAGCAGCTGCTCGCGGCTGAACACGCGGCCGGGATGCTCGAGGAAGAATTCGAGCAGGCGATACTCGGTCGGCCCGAGATCGATCGGCCGGCCCGAGCGCGCCACGCGGCGCTTCTCGCGGTCGAGCTCGATGTCGCCATAGGTCAGCACGGTCGCAAGCCGCTCCGGGCTGGCGCGGCGCAGCAGGCCCTTCACCCGTGCCAGCAGCTCGGGCACCGAGAACGGCTTGACGATGTAATCGTCGGCGCCGGTGGCCAGCCCGCGCACGCGCTCGCTCTCCTCGCCACGCGCGGTCAGCATGATGATCGGAAGCTGCTTGGTCTCCGGCCGCGCCCGCAGGCGGCGGCACAGCTCGATGCCGGAAAGACCCGGCAGCATCCAGTCGAGCACCACGAGGTCGGGAACGCGCTCCTTCAGCCGGGTGTCGGCATCATCGCCGCGCCCGACGGTTTCAACATCGTAGCCTTCCGCATCGAGGTTGTAGCGCAACAACGTCGTCAGCGCTTCCTCGTCTTCGACTACCAGAATGCGTGCGCTCATCGGTCTAAGTTCTTTCTCTGTGGTGATCCGTTGCCCAGACGCAAACCGAAACGCTTACTTCCTTCAGCAAGGTCCCCGCGCAAACGATCTGTCGCGAGGACAATCCGGTTCCGCTGTCGCGGATCATGCCCTAGTTGCCCGGCACCGTGGTGGCAAAGTTGGTCATGTCGCCCTTCGGGCGCTTGTCGGTGATCTGCTGGCCCTCGATCATGTAGAACACGGTTTCGGCGATGTTGGTGGCGTGATCGCCGATCCGCTCGATGTTCTTGGCGCAGAACATCAGATGGATGCAGAACGAGATGTTGCGCGGATCCTCCATCATGTAGGTCAGCAGCTCGCGGAACAGCGAGGTGCAGATCGCATCGACCTCCTCGTCGCCCTTCCAGACGTTCATCGCCGCCGGCAGGTCGTGTGCCGCGTAGGCGTCGAGCACCGACTTGACCTGCGACAGCACGAGATCGGTCATGTGCTCGAGGCCGCGGATCAGCTTCAGCGGCTGGAAATCGCTCTCCAGCGCCGCGACGCGCTTGCCCATGTTCTTGGCGAGATCGCCGATCCGCTCGAGATCGGTGGCCACGCGCATCGCGCTGACGATTTCGCGCAGGTCGATCGCCATCGGCTGGCGGCGGGCGATCGTCAGCACCGCGCGCTCTTCGATGACGCGTTGCAGATTGTCGATCTCGATGTCGGCGGCGACCACGCGCTTGCCGAGCGCGACGTCGCGACGGATCAGCGCGTCGACCGACTCGGTGATCATCCGCTCGACGAGGCCGCCCATCTCGGCGACCAGGCGGGTCAATTCCTGCAGGTCGCTGTCGAATGCCTTGGCGGTATGTTCAGAGGCCATCGCTTGTCTCCTCAGCCGAACCGGCCGGTGATGTAGTCCTGGGTGCGTCGATCGCTCGGCGACGTGAAGATCTTGTTGGTGTCGTCGAACTCGATCAGTTCGCCGAGATACATGAAGGCGGTCTTGTCGGAGACGCGCGCCGCCTGCTGCATGTTGTGGGTCACGATCGCGATCGTGTAATCCTCGGAGAGCTCCTGGATCAGCTCCTCGACCTTGGCGGTCGAGATCGGATCGAGCGCCGAGCACGGCTCGTCGAACAGGATCACCTCGGGACGCACCGCAACGGTGCGCGCGATGCACAGGCGCTGCTGCTGACCGCCGGAGAGCGACAGGCCGGAGGCGTTCAGCTTGTCCTTGACCTCGTTCCACAGCGCGCCGCCGCGCAGCGCCTTTTCGACCCGGTCGTCCATCTCGGACTTCGAGATCTTCTCGTAGAGGCGGATGCCGAAAGCGATGTTCTCGTAGATCGTCATCGGGAACGGCGTCGGCTTCTGGAACACCATGCCGACCCGCGCACGCAGCAGGTTGAGGTCGAGCTTGGGATCGAGAATGTTGGTCTGGTCCAGCATCAGCTGGCCGACCGCGCGCTGGCCCGGATAGAGGTCGTACATCCGGTTGAAGATGCGCAGCAGGGTCGACTTGCCGCAGCCGGAGGGACCGATGAACGCGGTGACGCGGTTGGTGCCGAGCGTCAGGTTGATGTTCTTCAGCGCGTGGTGCTCACCATAGTAGAAGTTGAGGTTGCGCACCGTGACCTTCGGCGGCGCTTCCGGCAACGGAACCTGGGGAACGTGACCCGCGGCAGTCGTGGAAACAGAAAGCTCGGTCATTTTGCGGCCCTTTCAGCACCAAGGATACGCGCGCCGATATTGAGCGCGAGCACGGTGAATGTGATGAGCAGTGCGCCGCTCCACGCCAGTTCTTTCCAGTAGGCGTAGGGGCTCTGCACGAAGTTGTTGATGGTCACCGGCAGGTTGGCCATCGTCTTGGTCAGGTTGAGGCTGAAGAACTGGTTCGACAGCGCCGTGAACAGCAGCGGCGCGGTCTCGCCGGCGACGCGGGCGGTCGCCAGCAGCACGCCGGTGATCAGGCCCGACCGGGCCGCACGATAGGCGATCCGCTTGATCACCAGCGAACGCGGCAGGCCGAGCGCCGACGCCGCCTCGCGCAGCGGGTTGGGCACCAGCAGCAGCATGTCCTCGGTGGTGCGCAGCACGACCGGGATCACGATCACCGCGAGCGCGAGGCTGCCTGCGATCGCCGAGAAGCCGCGCATCGGCACCACCACGGCGCCATAGATGAACAGGCCGATGATGATCGAGGGCGCGCTGAGCAGGATGTCGTTGATGAAGCGGATCACCGAGGTGAGCTTGTCGTGCCTGCCGTATTCGGCGAGGTAGGTGCCGGCGAACAGGCCGAGCGGCGCGCCGATGCCGACGCCGATCACGGTCATGATCACCGAGCCGACGATGGCATTGAGCAGGCCGCCTTCGGTCGAGCCGGGCGGCGGCGTGTTCTGGGTGAACAGCTGCACGCTGAGGCCGGCGAGGCCGTTGTAGAGCAGCGTGATCAGGATCAGCGCCAGCCAGGTGACGCCGAACAGCGCCGCGCCGACGCAGAGCGCGCGGATCACGATGTCGCTGCGGCGGCGGGATTTGTAGATCGGGTTCATGGCGTTACTTCCCCGCCTTCTTTTCAAGCCGCATCAGCATCAGCCGCGCTCCGGCGAGCACGAAGAAGGTCAGCACGAACAGCAGCAGGCCGAGCAGGATCAGGCCGGACTGGTGCAGGCCGTCGCTCTCGGCGAACTCGCTGGCGATCGCCGCCGAGATCGTGGTGCCCGGCGCGAAGATCGACGACGAGATGCGGAACGAGTTGCCGATGATGAAGGTGACCGCCATGGTCTCGCCGAGCGCGCGGCCGAGCGCCAGCATGATGCCGCCGATCACGCCGACGCGGGTGTAGGGGATCACCACGCTGCGGACGACTTCCCAGGTGGTGCAGCCCATGCCGTAGGCGGCTTCCTTGAGCACCGGCGGCACGGTCTTGAACACGTCGACCGAGATCGCGGTGATGAAGGGCAGCACCATGATCGCGAGGATCAACGCGGCGTTGAACAGGCTGAGATAGGACGGCGGGCCTGCGAACACCGCGCCGAGCACCGGAATGCCCTCGAAAGCCCTGATCATGAAGGGCTGGAACGTGTTGGCGAGGAACGGGCCGAGCACGAAGAAGCCCCACATGCCGTAGATGATGGAGGGGATGCCGGCGAGCAGCTCGATGGCGATGCCGATCGGACGGCGCAGCCATTGCGGGCAGAGTTCGGTGAGGAAGACGGCGATGCCGATGCCGACCGGGATCGCGATCAGCATCGCGATGACCGATGTGATCAGCGTGCCGTAGATCGGGCCGAGCGCGCCGAGCACCGGCGGATCGGCCGAGGGCGCCCAGCGCTGCGTCCAGAGGAAGGCGAGGCCATACTCCTTCATCGCCGGCCAGGCGCCGACGATCAGCGACAGGATGATGCCGCCGAGGATCAACAGGACCGAAATCGCCGAGACGCGGGTGATCCAATAGAAGGTGGCATCACCGAGCTTGAAGGCGCTGAGGGCCTTGGCGCGATCGTAAGGTCCCGCGGCTTCCATCACATCGCTCTGAACAGCCATGTCTGCCACGCCACTTCCCTCTTTATTATTTGAAAGCTGCACTAACCGCTACGCCCCCGAAGCGATCTTCACTGACGCAAAAGGCCGGGCGTCGTTCCGGTTGCGCCGGGGGCGCGAACCCCGGGGCTCATCCGCGTGTCTTGCCGCAGTGACGAACCCCGGGTCTTGGTCGCTCGGCCTGCGCCGCCATTCGAACGGCACAAGCCTTGGTCGAAGCGATAGCTTAGCTCTTGATGTCCGAGGACCAGGTCTTCTCGATCAGCTTGACGACCGATTCCGGCATCGGGATGTAGTCGAGCTCTTCGGCCGCCTTGCCGCCCTTCTCGAAGGCGTACTTGAAGAACTTGAGCGCTTCCTGCGAGGCCGCCTTGTCGGTGGCTTCCTTGTGCATCAGGATGAAGGTCGCGGCGGTGATCGGCCAGGAGGCTTCGCCCGGCTGGTCGGTCAGGATCACGTAGTAGCCGGGAGCCTTGGCCCAGTCGGCGTTCGACGCCGCAGCCTGGAAGGCGGCGATGGTCGGCTGCACGGTCTTGCCGGCCTTGTTGACCAGCGCGGTGTAGGTCAGCTTGTTCTGCTTGGCATAGGCGTATTCGACATAGCCGATCGCATTCTTGGTCTGGCCGATGTTGCCGGCAACGCCTTCGTTGCCCTTGGCGCCGACGCCGACCGGCCACTCGACCGCGGTGCCGGAACCGACCTTGGACTTCCACTCGGCGTTCGACTTGGAGAGGTAGTCGGTGAAGTTGAAGGTGGTGCCCGAACCGTCCGAACGGCGCACGACGGTGATCGCGTCACCCGGCAGGGTCAGCTTCGGATTGAGCTTGGCGATCGCCGCGTCGTTCCACTTGGTGATCTTGCCGAGATAGATGTCGCCGAGCACTTCGCCCGAGAGCACGAGATCGCCCGACTTGATGCCTTCGACGTTCACGACCGGAACGATCGCGCCCATCACCATCGGCCACTGGACGAGGCCGTCCTTCTCGAGCTGCTCGGCCTTGAGCGGCGCGTCGGTGGCGCCGAAGGTCACGGTCTTGGCCTGGATCTGCTTGATGCCGGCGCCCGAACCGATCGACTGATAGTTCAGGCCGTTGCCGGTGTCCTTCTTGTAGGCGTCAGCCCATTTCGAATAGATCGGGAACGGAAACGTTGCGCCCGCGCCGGTGATATCGGCAGCGAAGGCCGACGTCGAAGCGGCGACCATGCCGGCAGCGACGATTGCTTTGATGAAATTCATGGGGTGGTCTCCATCGTGTGAGCGAAGCGCCGAATGCGCCCGATCGCGCTCACGCCGGTCCATCTAGGAGCGGTCGGTGCCGGTTTTACGAAGGTTGGATGACAGTTGGATGACAGAGCTAAGCGACTGATAACGCTTAGCTTTGGGTCTGTACCGGGGTCTTCGGGCGGGGAAAACAGGCGGTAAAAGTGGCGCCATTCTTCGGCACGCTCTCGATCAAAAGACGCCCGCGATGACGGTTAAGAATATGTTTCACCAGCGATAATCCGAGGCCCGTTCCGCCCTGGTTTCGGCTGTCGCCGACGTCCACCCGGTAGAACCGCTCGGTCAGCCGCGGCAGGTGCTCCGGGGCGATGCCGGGACCGAAATCCCGTACCAGGACACGGATTTCGGGGCTTCCCTCGCCCGATGCGCCCGAAACGGTCTGATTGAGCGACACTATGACGCGCCCGCCCGAGGCGCCATATTTGAGCGCATTCTCGATCAGGTTCTCGAACAGCCGCAGCAGTTCCTCGCGGTCGCCGGCGATCGTGACCGGGGTCGGCGGCAGATCGACCTCGATCTCGACCTGGCGCTCGCTCGCCAGCACCTCGAGGCCGTCGGCGACCTGACGGATGATCGGCACGATGTCGATCGAGGCCTCGGGGCGGACATGGGCCGACAATTCGACCCGCGACAGCGACAGCAGATCGTCGATCAGCCGCGCCATGCGGGTGGCCTGGGTGTGCATGATGCCGAGGAAGCGCTCGCGTGCCCGCACGTCCTCTCGCGCCGGCCCCTGCAACGTGTCGATGAAGCCGGACAGCGCCGCGAGCGGGGTGCGCAACTCGTGGCTGGCATTGGCGACGAAGTCGGCGCGCATCTCCTCGACCCGGCGCAGCGGCGTCAGGTCGTGGAAGGTCATCAGCATGCACTTCTCGGTGCCGCCGAACTGGGTCGGCACCGGAACCGGCGTGATGACCAGTTCCATCCAGCGATCTACCGGGACGTGATCGGTATAGGTGGCGCGGCGCGGCTCGGTGGTCGCGATCGCCTCGCGCAGCGCGGTGATAATTTCAGGGGAACGCAGTGCGAACTGCGCCAGTTCGTTCCTGCGCAGCGCCGGGGCAAGCTGGGCCGCGGCGGCGTTGAGATGGATGACGCGGCCGGCACGGTCGAGCAGCACGGCCGGATCCGGCATGCCAGCGACGACGGCGCTGACGGCAGCCGCCTCGACCGGATTGACGCCGCGGACGTCCTCGCGCGACGTCCCGGCATCATGCAGCCGCCACGGCACCAGCGCAGCGGCGGCGATGCAGGCGAACACCGCGCAGGCCCGCACCAGCGACAATTCGCCGAGCGCGACCACCACGCTCAGCGCCAGCGCCGCCGCGAGCAGGATCAGCGCCGCGTGACGCAGCCGGTCGGGCCAGGGCGAAAAAATCGAGGAAGGCGTATCGTCAACTGCCATCGCGGCGGCTTTCATCCCGTCGGTTCGTGTCTCGCCCAGGCGCGGTCAATCGACCTGTCCTCGGGAGACATCGGGGCTGCTTCATCAGACGCCGGAGTCACCGCGCTTTCGGACCAAAACCGCTTCTCGGTGCGGCTGCGCGCGGGGACCCGAATCAGCCTGCGGCAGCCGTTTGAGTCGGGCGCCGACGATAACCTCCCGAAACGTCAGCAAGATTACAGATATGACGAAAGGGACAATATAGTAGAGCAGCCGGAACAGCAGCATACCGCCGAGCAGGTCCTCGCGGTCCATCTGCCAGAGGCCGACCAGCATGGCGGCGTCGAACACCCCGAGGCCGCCGGGCGAGTGGCTGGCGAAGCCGAGCAGCGTCGCCGACACGAAGATGACCGCGACCACGACGAAGCCCAGATTGGGCTCGTCGGGCACCAGCACATACATCGCCAGCGCGCAGAAGCCGAGGTCGACGATGCCGATCGCGATCTGCAGCAGGGTCAGCGGGCCGCCCGGCAAGGTCACCGTCCAGGGACCACGGCCGACCACCCGCGGCTGGGTCCAGACCCAGACCACATAGGCCACCAGCGCGATGATGATCGCAAAGGCGATCGCGCGGTTGAGCCACGGCGGCAGCTGGTCGATGTTGGCGGCGGCCTCCGGATGATAGGCGATGCCGAGCCCGAGCACCGCGGCATTGCCGAGCCAGAAGGTCAGGCCGGCGAGGAAGCAGATCTTGGCGACGTCGATCGCGTTCAATCCCCAGGCCGAATAGATCCGGTAGCGCACCGCACCGCCGGTGAAGACGCTGGCACCGACATTGTGCCCGATCGAATAGGAGGTGAACGCGGCGAGCGCATTGACGCGATAGGGCACATGGGCATGGCCGATCGCGCGCACCGCGAACAGATCGTAGAAGGTCAGCGTGAAATAGCCGGCTGCGACGAACAGTCCCGCCAGCATGATCTGGCGGGGCTCAGTGCTCTTGATGGCCTCGAGCACCTCATTGGTGTCGATGCCGCGCAGCATGTGATAGAGGACGTAACAGGCGATGCCGATGACGGCGATGCTGATGACAACACCCAGCCGATGCAGGATTTGCTTCTGGCGCAGAAACGCCATCGCCCTGCCTGTTGCTTCCAGCATCTAGACCTCGAATTGCGATCCCGCGACGACGGCTCCCGGGCGACCGCCGCCGGCGCTTCGCTGTGCCCTGCCCCGTGTAGCGCGTTTTAAGCCGGAGTGGAATTCGTCAAACGACAATAAAACGCGCATCTTCAAGATATTAGGGATGATTCATGACAGCGGGTGCACAAATATGCGCGTTTCTCGCCACCTTCGACAAGGCTTGATCCGCGCCTGCGGCAGTTAGCCCGCCGAAGGCACTGCAAGGCCATCCGGGAAACTACGGGGCCGATCACCCCGCCGTGATGGACGCCGTGTCAGCCTGCCGGCTTGCTGCGCGAGACCACCCAGTCGCGCAACCAGGAGCCGATCGCGCAGCCGACCAGATAGAGCGCGAACATGATCAGCAGGAGATCGAGCCAGTAGCCGAAGCGGCCGGGCACGACATGCGCGAACGAGGCCGCCACCAGCGCGACGGCGAGCAGCGCCAGCCAGCGCATCCACAGCTTGGAGACGCCCTGCGCCCGATGCACCACCGCGATCCAGCCCATACAAAAGCCGAGCAGCGCCGCGCCGAGCAGCCAACCCCAGAAGAATGTCGCGAGCACGGTCATCGCTACTTCACCACGAATTCGATGCGGCGGTTCTGCGCCTTGCCGTCTTCACTGTCGTTGCCGGCCACCGGCTGCGTGCTGCCATAGCCGATCGGCGTGAAACGGCTGGCAGGCAGCCCGGCGCGCACCAGGTAATCCACCACGGCCTGCGCGCGGCGCTCCGACAACGCCTGGTTGGCCGCTTCATCGCCGTCGCTGTCGGTGTGACCGACGATCTCGATCGTCGAATTCGGGCAGCGCATCGCGGTCTCGATCAGGCGATCGAGCAGACCCGCGGAATCCGGAACGATGTCGGCCTTGCCGGACTCGAAGCGGATCTTGCCCTTCGAGAGGATCTCGGAAAACAGCTGCTGGCACACCGTGGGATCGACCGGCGCCGCCGCTGGCTTGACCGTGACCTCGGCCTTGTATTGCCAGCCCTGCGGAAAGTCCTTGCCGAGCCCGTCGCGGATCTGGCCGGCCGCGGCATCGTAGAGCGCATCGCCCGACAACTTGACCTCGCGGTCCGATACCACAAGCGTTCCGGTCGACAGCCGCGACAGCGCACCGAGCGCGGGCACCACCGCCGCCGCAAACCCGGAGGGCGCGCCGACACTGGCCTTGAGATTGTCGACCACCTTCTCGCTGAAGAACTTGCGGCCGGCGGCCGCGACCAGCGCGGCATGCACGTTGTTGTCGGGCACGTAGCCGGTCAATGTCAGCGTCACCGCGACCGGGTCCTTGTAGGCCTGGAATACATAGGGCGGCGCCTTGATGTCGTTGCCGGCGATCGAATAGCCCTCAGGCAGGTTCTTCAGCGCCGCAGCGATCGCTTCGCGTCCGCCGAGCTCGCGCGCCATGCCGGCGAGAGCCACCTTGTTGTCGGTCAGCGTGATCTTGCCGTCCTTCAGCTTGCCGATCTGGTCGAGCAACAACAGCGCCGCGGCATCGAACCGCGTCGGCGCGCCGCGGGCGAGCGCCATCTGGTCCACCACCTCGACACCGCCGAGGCTGGCCTTGGCGGCCTCCGTCAGCTTGTTCTTGCTCGACGGCAGCGGCGCATTGCCGCCGAGCGTGACCCGCACCACGTCGCGTTCGGCCGACCACACATAGGGTTTGGCCTCGGGAACAAGGCGGGTCTCGTCATTGACCAGCCGCACGCCCGGTACGGCTTCGACCGAGGCCACAGCACTGAGGCGGCCGTCTTCGGAGAAGGCATTGGCCGCAAACGTCACGTCACGGCCATCGACGCTGATGCGGCGCTTGTCGAGGACGGTATCCTTGAGTGCGGCATTAGAACGCGCGGCGAGGTCCGCCTCGACCGTTGCCGTCGAGGTCCAGGCCGCGATACCCCACATGACGACCAGTGGAATCACCCCCGGCCACCACTTGCTACTCCACTTGAAAAGTCCGTGCATTCAGCGTCCTGCGGGTCGGGAACCAGAGAGAAAACAAACCCTTGGCTGACTGTCAAACCCCAAATCAATTGCCATGGCGGGGGCGCCATGTCGGATCGGGATAACAGTTTCTTCAGTGGTCTTTCGCTAAGTTTGCGGCGGAATGCAAATCGGCCGGCCCGCGCCCTCATGAAACAACTCCGCAACACCGTGATCCGTGCCGGGATGGAGGCGTTGTATTTTTCGGGCGCGCACATCCTGTTGCGACCGATCTTCGCCGGCGTCGGCGCCATCTTCATGCTGCACCACGTTCGCCCGCGGCGCGGCGACGCGTTCCAGCCCAACCATCATCTCGAGGTCACGCCGGACTTCCTGCGCGCGATGCTGACGCATCTGCGTGCGCTCGACGTCGACGTCGTCGGCATGGACGAGGCGCATCGCCGCCTCACCGAACGGAATTTCGAGCGGCGCTTCGCCTGCTTCACCTTCGACGACGGCTATCGCGACAACCGCGATTTCGCACTGCCCGTGATGCGTGAATTCGACGCGCCGTTCACGGTCTATGTCGCAAGCGATTTCGCCGAGGGCTGCGGCAGGCTGTGGTGGATCGCGCTGGAGCGGGCGATATCGGCGGCGCCCGCGATCGAGGTGCCGATCGACGGCGCCATGACCCGGATCGACGCGGCGACGCCGCAAGCCAAGCGCGTCGCGTTCGGCCGCATGCATGACTGGCTGCGTTCGCTGCCGGGCGAGAAGGAGATGCAGGCCGAGATATCGGCGCTGTGCGTCCGCCACGGCGTCGACGAGACCGGCATCGCGCGCGAGCTCTGCATGTCATGGGACGAGCTGCGCGGCTTCGCCGACGATCCGCTGGTCACCATCGGCGCGCACACCATCACCCATTGCAATCTCGCCAAGCAGAGCGAGACCATCGCCTCGTTCGAGCTTGCCACCAGCCGGGCGCGGATCGAGGATGCGTTGCAGCGGCCGGTCGCGCATCTCGCCTATCCCTATGGCGACCGGATCGCCGCCGGACAGCGCGAATTCGCGCTCGCCCGATCGATCGGCTTCCGGACCGCGGTGACGACCCGGCCGGGCATGCTGTTTCCCGAAAGCGCCGACCATATGACTGCCTTGCAGCGGGTCTCGCTGAACGGCAATTACCAGGACGCGCGGCTGTTGCCGGTCCTGACCTCCGGCGCCGCCACCGCGGTGTGGAACGGTTTCCGCCGCATCGACGCGGCGTGATATCCGCCACCTCTCCTGTGAGCGCATAGCCTGCTTCCCTTCTCCCCTTGTGGGAGAAGGTGGCGCGGATGAAATCCGCGCCGGATGAGGGGTCTGTCTCCGCGGATGGAGACCCCTCACCCGGTGCCTGCGCCGCCACCCTCTCCCCACGGGAGTGGGCACTCAGCTTCCTTGACTCGATCCCCCGCCGCGCCCAGAACCACAGGCAATGCAACGGAGGAACGCATGTTCAAGGATTTGTTCTCACTGAAAGACCGCGTCGCGCTGGTGACCGGGGGATCGCGCGGCATCGGCAAGATGATCGCGGCCGGCTTCCTCGCGCAGGGCGCCGCCAGGGTCTACATCACCGCGCGCAAGGCAGGTCCCTGCGAGGCCACCGCGCAGGAATTGTCCGCCGCCTATGACGGCGAATGCATCGCGCTGCCGATCGACATCTCGACCGTCGAGGGCTGCGACAAGCTCGCGGCCGAGATCATCAAGCGCGAGCCGAAGCTCGATATCCTGGTCAACAATGCCGGCGCGGCCTGGGGCGCCGATTTCGACGAATTCCCGGAGAGCGGCTGGGACAAGGTGATGAACCTCAACGTCAAGTCGATCTTCTTCCTGACCAAGGCGCTGGCCAAGCCGCTGCGCGCCGCGGCGTCCCATGACAGGCCGGGCAAGGTGATCAACATCGCCTCGATCGACGGCATCTTCGTCAACCCGATGGAGACGTACTCCTATGCCGCGAGCAAGGCCGCGGTGATCCATCTGACGCGCCGGATGGCGACGCGGCTGATCAAGGACAACATCAACGTCACCGCAATCGCACCGGGCGCCTTCAAGTCGGACATGAACCGCGCCGCCCGCGACCACGCCGACGAGGTGGCGCAGCGCGTCCCGTCGCGGCGGGTCGGCAGCGACGAGGACATGGCAGGCACCGCGATCTATCTCGCCTCCCACGCCGGCGATTATGTCGTCGGCAACACCATCGCGGTCGACGGCGGCGTGGTCTACGCGACTGCGGGGCTCGAGATAGCGGGGTAGCAAGGTATCGCGACGCTCGGCCCGAGGCGCCAATCTACCACTGTCATGCCCCGGCTAGACCGGGGCATCCAGTACGCCGCGGCCTCTCGATCCTGCTCTGCTGTCTCTGGAATACTGGATCACCCGCTTTCGCGGGTGATGACCGAATGAGCGGTCGACACAAAGGAAAAAGGGGCGAGCCAGGGACCTCTTCGGCTCGCCCCTTCCTGCTCTCTCCCTAAGGAGAGAAACCTTCAGCTCTCGATCCTCACATATTCGAAGTCGCCCGGCTTGTTGTCGATGCCGACCTTCGGCGCCGAGATCCAGGAGGCGAACTCGCCGGGTTCGGTCACCGGCTTCATCAGCGAGGCGATGAAATCGCCGTCGGCGGTCGACGGCAGCCAGTCGTTCTTGCGGCTCGCCCAGGTGGCGTCGTCGATCAAGAGGCCGTCGGGCGTCGCATGGACGTCCTTGAACTCGCCGATCTGGCGGTGGAAGGCGGTGTTCGGCACCGCGAGCTTGTAATCGATGCCGGCGGTCGAGATCACCTTGTTCCAGCGCAGCATGCCCTTGACGCAATCCTGCGTGTAGTCGTCGCGCAGCCGCATGTTGAGCGCGGTCAGCGCCGGCTCGTCGACCATCTTGATCTGGCCGTCCACCATCTTCATGACCGGATAGGTCGAGCTCTTGAGCTGGTGATCGTCCTCGATCGTGGTTTCCTTGTAGCGGCCCTTGATGCCGGCGTTGAAGGCGTTCGCCGCGTTGGTCGATACTTCCGAGCCGAACAAATCGAGCGACAGCGAATAGTGCAGGTTCAGCTTCTTCTGGATGGTCGGCAGGTCGATGACACCGAGCGCGCGGATCCTGGCGATGTCGAAGGGATCGGTGATGCCGGCTTCGTTCATCGCATCGCAGGTGCGCTGCACGACGCGGGTGATGCCGGTCTCGCCGACGAACATGTGGTGGGCTTCCTCGGTCAGCATGAAGCGGCAGGTGCGCGACAGCGGATCGAAGCCGGACTGCGCCAGCGAGTGCAGCTGCATCTTGCCGTCGCGGTCGGTGAAGTAGGTGAACATGAAGAACGACAGCCAGTCCGGCGTCGCCTCGTTGAAGGCGCCGAGCATGCGTGGGCTATCCGCATCGCCCGAGCGGCGGCGCAACAAATCGTCGGCCTCCTCGCGGCCGTCGCGGCCGAAGTACTTCTGCAACAGGTAGACCATCGCCCAGAGATGGCGGCCTTCCTCGACATTGACCTGGAACAGGTTGCGCATGTCGTAGAGCGACGGCGCGGTCTTGCCGAGATGGCGCTGCTGCTCGACCGAGGCCGGCTCGGTATCGCCCTGGATCACGATCAGGCGGCGCAGCATCGCGCGATGCTCGCCGGGGACTTCCTGCCATGCCGGCTTGCCGAAGTCTTCGCCGAACGGAATGACGCGGTTCTCTTCCTGCGGGGCAAGCAGGATGCCCCAGCGATATTCGGGCATCCGCACGTAGTCGAACTTGGCCCAGCCGCGCGGATCGACCGAATAGGCGGTGCGCAGATAGACCAGCGACTCCTGGAAGCCGTCCGGCCCCATGTCCTTCCACCAGTCCATGTAACCGGGATGCCAGCCCTCCAGCGCCTTCAGCACCTGGCGGTCTTCGGCGAGATTCACATTGTTCGGAATCTTGGTCGAGTAATCGACGTTCATGATGTTCATGTTCATGGCCGTGCTCCTTGGTATCGTTTCGGTGCGTATCGCGTCTTGCTCAACCGTCATCCTGAGGAGCGCGTAGCGCGTCTCGAAGGATGCTTGTCTGGCATTCTTGCCTCCGATCATCCTTCGAGGCTCGCAAGCGCCCGCACCTCAGGATGACGGCGGTATTCGCTAGACCCGCGTCATGTCGAACTGTGCCTTCTGGCCGGTGCCGTAGCGGCGCAGCGCGCCGTCCTCGCCAACCGCGTTGGGCCGCTGGAAGATCCAGTTCTGCCACGCGGTCAGGCGGGAGAAGATCTTCGATTCCATGGTCTCCGGCCCGACGAAGCGCAGATTGGCTTCCATGCCGGTGAGGCCGTCGGGCGAGAACGAGGTGCGCTCCTCGAAGAACACGCGGACCTCGTCGTCCCAATCGATGTCGTCGAGCGCGAAGGTGACGAGGCCGAGCTCTTCGGCCTCCTCGGCGTCGAGCGCCTTGCCGATCGCGGCCTGCGCCCGCTCCAGATCCGACGGGTCGGCCTGGAAACGCGATTGCAGCCGGGTCAGGCCGTGGCTCATCGGGTACGGCCCGAAATTCATTGCGGTCAGCTCGATCGCCGGCGGCGGGCGGTTATCACCTTGCTTCTGGCCGATCAGCATGTAGGAGCGGTCGGCGGCGAACACGAGCTCGGCCAAGGTGCCGACGAAGCAGGAGCCGGGCTCGACCAACGTCACCAGCGTGCGCGAGGTGACGTCGATGCGCTTGAGCACGCGCTTCCAGTAGTGCCTGACCTCGTTGACCAGCCAGTGCGCCTTGTTGGCCTCCAGGAACGCGTCATAAGATACGACATTGGCGCGGTCGCCATGGCTCTTGAACACCAGCATCGCGATGCCGAGCTCGTTGATGCGCAGATGCAGGATCGCATCGTCGAGCTCGCGGGCGACCTGTAGCGGCCAGAACGCAGCGCCCTGCGCGATCAGGCCGTCGATGTCGGCGGGCGCGGTGGCTTCCGGCGCCTTGATCGAGATGGTGGCGATGCGCGCGGCGCGATCGATGTCGACGCTGACGAAGCCGTAGCGGATCGCGCTGTCGTCGATGGTGCGGTCGAGCTGCGTCAATGCGAGGCCTTTGCCCTCACCATTGCGCTTCGACTTCGCTGCGAATTCCTTGACGCGCTCGGCAAGCTTGCCTTCGAGCTTGGAGTTCGGCGCGATCTCGTCGACCAGCCGCCACGACACCGCGCGCTTGCCCTTGATGCCTTCCTCGATGGTGCAGAAGAAATCGGCGTGGTCGCGGCGCACCTTGCGCTTGTCGACGACGCGGGTGAGGCCGCCGGTGCCCGGCAGCACCGCGAGCAGCGGCACTTCCGGCAGCGCGACGGCGGCGGCGCCGTCATCGGCCATCATGATGTGGTCGGTCGCGAGCGCCAGCTCATAGCCGCCGCCGGCCGCGGTGCCGTTGACGAGGGTGATGAAGCTCTGGCCGGAATTCTCGCTGGAATCCTCCAGGCCGTTGCGGGTCTCGTTGGTGAACTTGCAGAAATTGACCTTGTGCGCGTGGGTCGAGCCGGCCAGCATGCGGATGTTGGCGCCAGCGCAGAACACCCGGTTCTTGCCCGAGCGCATCACCACGACCTTGACCTCGGGATGCTCGAAGCGCAGCCGCTGCACGGCGTCCGCAAGCTCGATGTCGACGCCGAGATCGTAGGAATTGAGCTTGAGCTGATAGCCCTCGAACAGGCCGGCATTCTCGTCGACGTCCATGGTCAGCGTCGCGACGTCGCCGGCGACGTCGAGCTTCCAGTGCCGGTAGCGCGACGGCTCGGTCTGGAAGTCGATGTACTTCGCCCCGCCTGCAAGGACGCGATCGTCACCAGCCATGGGCCACCCTTACCTGTTGTTCGTTGTGATGGTTCGTGTTGACTTCATGCACAATAATGCATGTTTTCAACCTAGTCCAGTTCAAAACGCAAAAACATGCATTTTGTTTCATGTTCAGGAAAATCGCTCGCTGGGCCAATGGCCTAACACCGGCAGGAAAGGTCAGGCCGCCAGTGCCGGGTCGTCGCGCAGCGCGGCGCGGGCGAATTCGGTGACCGCGTCCAGCGTCACCACGGGCGCCTCACGGTGCGGCGAGTGGCCGGCACCCGCAATGGCCGCGACATCGACCGGGCAATAGCATTCGTCCTGCGCGATCTCGACCTGGCGCATCGTGCCGTATTGATCATCCGCGCCCTGCACGATCAGCACGGGCACACGGATGTAGGCGAGATAGTCGGAAATATCCCAGTCGCGGAATTTCGGATCGAGCCAGGCATCGTTCCAGCCATAAAAGGCGTTGTCGACATCCTTGTGCCAGCGCGCCAGCTTCTCCTTCAGATTGGTGGTCTCGTACGCCGTCTTGATCTCGGCGATCGACCGAACCGAAATGTCCTCGACGATGAAGTGCGGCGCGAGCAGCGCCAGCCCGTGCAGCCGATGATCTTGATGGGCGCCGGCATAGATCGCCGCGATCGACGCGCCATCGGAATGGCCGAGCAGCAGGCCGCGGCGAAAGCCGATCCGATCGAGCAGCTTCGGCAGCACGTCGATCGCCTCGCGATGCATGTAGTCGACCGGACGCGGCAGCTTCGCCGGCATTGAGGCGCCATATCCCGCACGCGAATAGGCGAACACGCCGGCGCCGGTCGCAGCTTGCAGCTTCTCCGGAAAGTCGCTCCATAGCCCGATGCAGCCGAGCCCTTCATGCAGCATCACGATGGTCGGCGCCGCATCCGGTGACGGGCCGATCATGCGATATTCGAGCTCGGCGCCGTCGATGCTGAGGAAGCCGTTGGGGTTTAGGTTTTGCATGATCGGCCCTTCCTCATCGTCGTCCCGGCGAAGGCCGGGACCCATAACCACAGGCTTCAGTTGTTGCGCAAAAGCCGTCGAACAGCATCTCTCAAAACAATCGCCGCGGCGTATGGGTCCCGGCCTTCGCCGGGACGACGGAGAGCTAGTGTTCTCGCAACTTGAACCGCTGGATCTTCCCCGTCGCCGTCTTCGGCAGATTGTCGACGACATCGATCCAGCGCGGATATTTCCACGGGCCGATCTTCTGCTTGACGTGCTCCTTCAGCGCCTCGTGCAGACCAGTGGCCGAGCTCTCGGGCCGCAGCACCACATAGGCTTTCGGCTTCAACAAGCCTTCCGGATCGGCCTCCGGCACGACGGCGGCTTCCAGCACCGCGGGATGGGTGATCAGCGCGCTCTCGACCTCGAATGGCGAGACCCAGATGCCCGAGACCTTGAACATGTCATCGGCGCGGCCGCAGAAGGTGTAGCGGCCGTCGGCATCACGGGTGTATTTGTCGCCGGTGCGGGTCCAGGCGCCCTCGAAGGTGGCGCGGCTCTTGGCGCGCTGATTCCAGTAGCTCTCGCCGGCCGAGGGCGCGTCGACCAGCAGCTCGCCGACCTCGCCATCGGCGACATCGGCACCGGCCTCGTTGACCAGCCGCACCTTATAGCCGGGCACCGGACGGCCGGACGAGCCGTATTTGATGTCGCCGGGCGCATTCGACAGGAAGATGTGCAGCAACTCGGTCGAGCCGACGCCGTCGAGGATGTCGACCCCAAAACGCGCGCGCCAGGCATTGCCGACCGATTCCGGCAACGCCTCGCCGGCCGAGGTGCAGACCCGCAGGCGATCGCCCGCGGCTTGCGCCTTGGTCGCCTCGTCGTTGAGCATCGCCGCGAACAGCGTCGGCACGCCGAAGAAGATGCTGGGGTGATACTTGTTCATCAGCGCGAACATCACCGCCGGCGTCGGCCGCTCCGAATTGAGGATCGTGGTGGCACCGACCGACATCGGGAAGGTCAGTGCATTGCCGAGGCCATAGGCGAAGAACAGCTTTGCCGCCGAGAGGCCGACATCGTCTTCGCGGATGCCGAGCACCTGCTTGGCGTAGGTCTCCGCGGTCGCGGCGAGATTGCAATGCAGATGGCGCACGCCCTTCGGCATCCCGGTCGAGCCCGACGAATAGAGCCAGAACGCCGGCTCGTCGGCATGGGTCGGCGCAGTCTCGAATACGTCGCCCTCGCGCGCAATCTCGTCCGACAGCCGCTTGTGGCCGTGCGCGTCCTTGCCGGAGACCACGACATGCGCGAGGTCCGGCATCCGCGCGATGATGTCCTTGACGACCGGCAGCAGCGCCTCGGAGACGAACAGCACGCGGGCGCGGCAATCACTGAGGATGTAGGCGTATTGTTCCGCGGTCAGCAGCGTGTTGAGCGGCACCGGCACCACGCCGGCGCGGATCGCGCCCAGGAACACGATCGGGAAATCGACCGTGTCCAGCATGATCATCGCGACCCGCTCCTCGCGGCGGATGCCGAGCCGGCGCAGCATGTTGCCGACCCGCCGGGTCTGCTGCTGCAACTGGCCGTAGGTGATTTGCGACACCGTGTCGTCGAACACGACCTTGTCGCCGCGGCCCTCATCGACGTTGCGGTCGAGCAGCCAGGAGACTGCGTTATAAGTCATGCCACGCTCCTCGGACCCAGACGTGCCACGCTTCCCTCTCCTGTGAATTTAAGAATTATAATTCATACAAAGCCACTTGCTCGGCTTGCTGTCAATCCTTATCGGCATTATGTTTCCGAAAACTCGTGTCGCGCAGGGATCATGACCGCAGCCAACGATCCGGAAACCGACTTCCTCGAACAGCTCGGCCAGCGCGTGCGCACGATGCGCGCCTTGCGCGGCATGTCGCGCAAGGTGCTCGCCAAGGTTTCCGGCATTTCCGAACGCTACATCGCCCAGCTCGAAAGCGGCAAAGGCAATGTCTCGATCGTGCTGCTGCGCCGTGTCGCAGGCGCGATGGGCGCGCATCTCGAGGACCTGATCCCCTCCAGCGAGCCGGTGCCCGATTGGGCCGTGATCCGCGATCTGCTGCGCAAGGCGTCGCCGAGCCAGATCGCGCAGGCCAAGGACATGCTGGCCGGCAGCAGCCCGCTGGCGCCGCGCCGCGCCTCGTTCTCCGGCATCGCGCTGATCGGCCTGCGCGGCGCCGGCAAGACCACGCTCGGGCGGATGCTGGCGAAGAAGATCGGCTGGAGCTTCGTCGAGCTCAACAAGGAGATCGAGGCGCAGAACGGCCTCTCGGTCGCCGAGATCATCGCGCTCTACGGCCAGGAAGGCTTTCGCCGCATGGAGCAGGCCGCGCTGACGCAGCTCTTGGCGCGCAAGGAATTGATGGTGCTGGCGACCGGCGGCGGCATCGTCTCCGAGGCTTTGACCTTCGACCTGATCCTGTCGTCGTTCTACACGATCTGGCTGAAGGCCGAGCCGGAAGAGCACATGGCCCGCGTCCGCCGCCAGGGCGATCTGCGGCCGATGGCCGACGACCGCTCGGCGATGGCCGAATTGCGCAACATCCTGGTCAGCCGCGAGCCGCTTTACGCGCGCGCATCGGCGGTGGTCGACACCGCTGGGCTCTCGGTCGATGCTGCGGCCGCAAGGCTGATCGATTCCGTGCGGCCGGTGCTTCAGAACGAGGCGCGCAGTTTTGGGCTGCGCAGCGTCGCGCTGTAGCCTTCGGCGCAAGCTATCCCCGTCATTGCGAGCGAAATCTACAACAGCCGGCTCTTCACATCCTCCGCGCCCTCGCGCAGCAGCGGCAGGAAACGCTCGATCAATTCCTTGGCCGGCACCCGGTCGACATGCGCACCCATGTTGATCGCGGCGACGATGGTGCCGTCGTAGCGGCGCACCGGCACCGAGATCGAGCGGAAATGCGGCTCGGCCTCGCGATCGACCAGCGAGTAGCCCTGCGCGCGATCGGCGATAACAGTCGCGAGCAGCTTCTTCGGATCGGTCACGGTCTGCGGCGTGACGGCATCGCGGCGCATCGCCTTCAGCCGCGCTGCGAGCTCGGCATCATCGAGCCGGCCGAGCATGGCGCGGCCGACCGAGGTGCAGAACGCCGGCAACCGGTAGCCAATGTCGAGACCGGCGGAGAACACCCGCGTCGGGCTGGAGCGCGCCACGAACACGACATCGTCGCCGTCGAGCAGCGCCAGCGAGGCGATCTCCTGCGCTGATGTGGCGATGCGATCGAGCACCGGTTGCAGCACCGTCACCACCTGGTTGGATTGCAGGAACGAGCCCGCCAAGGTCAGCACATGCGGCGTCAGCGTGAACAGCTTGCCGTCGGTCGAAACGAACCCGCCATGCGCCAGCGTGAACAGGATGCGGCGTGCGGTGGCACGTGGCAGGTCGGCGGCGCGGGCGAGATCGCTCAACGTCGCGGGACCTGCGACGGTGCCGAACACCTGCAACAGGCGCAGCCCGCGATCGAGCGCCTCGACGAAGTCGGTGGCGCGCTCATCCTGGTCGGTCCGCTTCAGCTTGGGCATGGATGCTGCTTTGGGTGGCGAGCTTTGAACGGTTCAAAAATTGCGCTTGCTGTCGGAACCAGACATGGCATAATTCGCACATTCGTTCAATAGGCGAACAAATCCAAGTCCGGGAGACGCCGCCATGATGAGCCAGGAAGCGAACGATCTGATCACCCGCACGGGCCGCAAGGACCCCTGCGGCAAGCTGATGCGGATGTACTGGCAGCCGGCGGCGCTGGTCGACGAACTGGAAGGCCCGCGCCCGGTGCGGCCGGTGCGTCTGCTCGGCGAAAATTTGGTGCTGTTTCGCGGCGAGGACGGCAGCTACGGGCTGATCGATCGCCACTGTGCGCATCGCGGCGCCGACCTCGCCTTCGGCCGGCTGGAGAATGGCGGCCTGCGCTGCGCCTTCCATGGCTGGCTGTTCGACACGACGGGTCAATGCATCGAGACGCCGGCCGAGCCCGCCGGTTCGCAGCTCTGCAAGGGCATCAAGCAGCGCTCCTATCCGGTGGTCGAGAAGAGCGGCATCCTGTGGGCCTATCTCGGCGAAGGCGCCCCGCCTGCATTCCCCGAGCTCGACTGCTTCGTCGCGCCCGGAAGCCATACGTTTGCGTTCAAGGGCCACATGAACTGCAACTGGTTGCAGGCGCTCGAGGTCGGCATCGATCCGGCGCACGCCTCCTTCCTGCATCGCTTCTTCGAGGACGAGGACACCTCGGCGGCCTATGGCAAGCAGTTCCGCGGCGCGTCGGCCGGCAGCGACATGCCGATGACCAAGATCCTGCGCGAATACGACCGGCCGATCATCAATGTCGAGCACACCGAATACGGCCTGCGCCTGATCGCGCTGCGCGAGCTCGACAGTGAGCGTACCCATGTGCGGGTCACCAATCAGCTCTTCCCGCACGGCTTCGTGATTCCGATGTCGACCGAGATGACGATCACGCAGTGGCACGTGCCGGTCGATGACGAGAATTGCTACTGGTACGCGATCTTCACCAGCTATGCGGCGCCGGTCGACAAGCCAAAGATGCGCGACCAACGGCACGAGCTCTATACGCTGCCCGACTACAAGTCGCGGAAGAACCGCAGCAACGATTACGGCTTCGATCCGCACGAGCAGGCGACCGCGACCTATACCGGCATGGGCAGCGACATCAACGTCCACGACCAGTGGGCTGTGGAATCGATGGGCGCGATCCAGGATCGCACCAACGAGCATCTCGGCCAGAGCGACAAGGCGATCGTGCAGTATCGCCGGCTGTTGCGGCAGGAGATCGAGAAGGTGGAGGGCGGGCAGACACCGATGCTGTTCCTCGACGACGCCTCCGCGCGCAGCATCCAGGGCCCGGCGACGATGGACGGCATCGGGCCGACGCTGGGCTGGGAGCTCTACTGGATGGAAGTCGACGTCAAGCGCCGCCGTGGCGCACCGTGGGCCGCGCCCGTACCGCGCGAGATCGCCGGCAAGGTGCACCATCTGACGGCGGCGGAGTGACATAACATGCGCCTGTTGTCCGCCGTCATTGCGAGGAGCGCAGCGACGAGGCAATCCATACTGCCGCGCATGCGGTACGATGGATTGCTTCGCTTCGCTCGCAATGACGCCCTTGGAGAGGTGAAACCTTGAGCTTTGTCGAGCGTCACGGCCTGTGGTCGGACGAGCAGAAGGAGGCCGCGCAGCGCCTCCGCCGCATCGTCGAGGAGAAGAATCTCGAAGTCATCCGACTCTCGTTCCCCGACCAGCACGGCATCCTGCGCGGCAAGACGCTGATCGCCAGCGAAGCGGTGCGTTCGCTGGAGGGCGGCTGCTCGATCACCACGACGATGCTCGCCAAGGACACCTCGCACAAGACGGTGTTTCCGGTGTTCACATCAGGCGGCGGCTTCGGCATGAAGGAGATGGAAGGCGCGGCCGACGTCCTGATGGTCGCCGACCCCACCACCTTCCGCGTGCTGCCCTGGGCGGAGAACACCGGCTGGCTGCTGTGCGATCTCCATTTCAGCGACGGCCGACCGGTGCCGTTCGCGACCCGCAACCTCTATCGCAAGGTGCTCGATCAGCTCGCAGGCCGCGGTTACGATTTCGTCGCCGGGCTCGAGGTCGAATTCCACCTGTTCAAGCTCGACGACGCCCACATGGCGCCGGAGGATGCCGGCCAGCCCGGGAGGCCGCCATCGGTCAGCCTGCTCTCGCACGGCTATCAATATCTCACCGAGCAGCGCTACGATCAGATGGAGCCGGCGCTCGAAATCATCCGCCGCGACATCCTCGCGCTCGACCTGCCGCTGCGCTCGGTCGAGGTCGAGTTCGGCCCGAGCCAGTGCGAATTCACCTTCGCGCCGACGACAGGCCTCGTGCCGGCCGACACCATGGTGCTGTTTCGCTCCGCGGTGAAGCAGATCGCGCGCCGCCACGGCTATCACGCCACCTTCATGTGCCGGCCGAAGCTGCCGAACATTTTTGCCAGCGGCTGGCATCTGCATCAGTCGCTGGTGTCGCGTGGCAATGGCGAGAACGCCTTCATGGCGAAGGAGACCGGCGAGCCCCTGAGCCCGCTCGGCCGCGCCTGGCTCGCCGGCCTGATCGAGCACGCCCGGGCCTCGACCGTGTTCACGACGCCGACCATCAACGGCTACAAGCGCTACCGCTCCTACTCGCTGGCGCCGGACCGCGCGATCTGGGGCCGCGACAACCGCGGCGTGATGATCCGCGTGCTCGGCGGCGCCGGCGATGCGGCGACGCGGCTGGAGAACCGGATCGGCGAGCCCGCCGCCAATCCCTACCTCTACATGGCGTCGCAGATCCTCTCCGGTCTCGACGGCGTCGACCGCAAGCTCGATCCCGGCCCGTCCGCCGACACGCCCTACGAGACCAAGGCTGCGCTGCTGCCGAAGTCGCTGCGCGAAGCGGTGTTCGCGCTGCAAGACGATCCGTTCTTCCGCAGCGCGCTGGGACCGGAGTTCGTCGACTATTACGTGTTCATCAAGAACGCCGAGATCGAACGCTTCCAGGCCGAGGTGTCGGACTGGGAGCACCGCGAATATTTCGAGATGTTTTGATTGAGAGGTTGCGCGTGGTCCAAACCCGTCATCCTGAGGAGCGCGTAGCGCGTCTCGAAGGATGCACGGCCACCAGTCGGGCCGCCAATCCTTCGAGACGCCTGCTGCGCAGGCTCCTCAGGATGACGGTGATACAGCAATGCGTGCTGCCTCAAATCCCCAGATACTTGTGCTGCAAATCCGGCTCGGCGATCAGCTGCTCGCTCGTCCCGCTCCACACCGTCTTGCCGCGCTCGATGATGTAGTGGCGATCGGCGATGCGGGCCAGATTTTCGACGTTCTTGTCGATCACCAGCACCGACTGGCCACGTCCCTTCAGCATCGACAGGCAGCTCCAGATCTCGTCGCGGATCAGCGGCGCGAGGCCTTCGGTCGCCTCATCGAGGATCAACAGCCTCGGATTGGTCATCAGCGCGCGGCCGATCGCCAGCATCTGCTGCTCGCCGCCGGACAGCGTGACGCCCATATTGCCGGTGCGTTCGGCGAGCCGCGGAAACAGCGTGTGAATCTTGTCCAGCGTCCACGGATCGGAGGCGCCGAGGCGATTGCCTGAGGCGGCGACTAGATTTTCGCGCACCGTCAGGTTCGGGAATATCTGGCGTCCCTCCGGCACCAGGCCGATGCCGAGCTTTGCGATCCTGTATGACGGCAGCCCCCGCACCGCCTCGCCGGCGAAACGGATCGCGCCCGATCGCGCCGGCGTCAGGCCCATGATCGAGCGGATCGTCGTGGTCTTGCCCATGCCGTTGCGGCCCATCAACGCGACCATCTCGCCCGACTTGATCTGCAACGACAGGCCGAACAGCACCTGGCTCAGCCCGTAGCAGGTCTCGATGCCGTCGACGTCCAACAGAGTCTCAGCCATGGCGCGTCACCGCATGCTGTTCGCCGAGATAGGCGCGCTTGACCTCCTCGTGCTTGCGGATCGCGTCGGGCACGTCGCTGGCGATGACGCGGCCGTAGACCAGCACCGTGATGCGGTCGGCCAGCGCGAACACCGCCTCCATGTCGTGCTCGACCAGCACGATGGTGACTTCCTTGCGCAGCTCCTTGAGCAGCGCCACCATCCGCGCCGACTCGGTGACGCCGAGCCCGGCCATCGGCTCGTCCAGCAGCAAGAGTTGCGGCTTGGTGGCGAGCGCGACCGCGAGCTCGAGCTCGCGCTGTTCGCCATGGCTCAACTGCGAGACCACGATGTCGGCGCGCTTGCCGAGGCCGACGCGCTCCAGCGCGGCGCGCGCGGTCTCGCGCAGGCGGGTCTCCTTGCGCGCATTGCCCCAGAACCGGAACGAGTGGCCGTCATGCGCCTGCGCCGCCAGCGCGACATTGTCGATCGCGGAGAAATCTTTCAGCAGCGAGGTGATCTGGAACGAGCGCGCCAGCCCGAGCCGGCTACGCTTGTAGGAAGGCAAGCCCGTGACGTCGCGGCCGGCGAAGTGGATGGTGCCGGAATTCGGCATCACCTGCCCGGTGAGCTGGCTGATCAACGTGGTCTTGCCGGCGCCGTTCGGACCGATGATGGCGTGCAGCTCGCCCGGCACCACCTCCATCGAGAGATGGTCGGTCGCGGTGATGCCGCCATAGCGGCGCACCAGATTGTCGACGCGCAACAAGGGATCAGGCAAAGAGCTAGACACGGCGCATCCTCCCGAGCAGGCCCATGATGCCGCCGCGCGCGAACAGCACGATCAACAGCAGCACCGGACCGAGGATCAGGCCAGAGAACTCGGTGAACTGCGACAGCAGCTCCTCGAGCAGCAGATAGACGATCGCGCCGACGACGGGGCCGAACAGCGAGCCCATGCCGCCCAGGATCACCATCACCATCAGGTCGCCGGAGCGGGTCCAGTACATCACGGCCGGGCTGACGAAATCGGTGTTGTTGGCGAGCAGCGCGCCGGCGAGCCCGCAGATCGTGCCTGCGATCACGAAGCACACCAGCCGGTAGCGGTTGGCATGGAAGCCGATCGCCTGCATGCGCTGCTCGTTGGAGCGGACGCCCTGCACCACGAGCCCGAACCGTGAATTGACGATGCGCCAGATCAGATAGAGGCCGCCGAACAGGCAAGCCAGGCACAGATAATAGAACTGGTTGCGGTCCGACAGATTGATCAGGCCGGCGAAGTCGCTGCGCTTGTAGACGGTGAGTCCGTCGTCGCCGCCGTAACGCGACAGGCCCGACGCGATGTAATAGGCCATCTGCGCAAAGGCGAGCGTGATCATGATGAAGTAGACGCCGCGGGTGCGCAGGCTCAGCGCGCCGATCACCAGCGCGAACAGCGCCGAGACGACCAGCGCCACCGGCCACTGAATGAAGCCGGAGCCGATGCCCTCGGTGGCGAGGATGCCGACGGCATAGCCGCCGATGCCGAGATAGGCGGCATGGCCGAAGCTCATCATGCCGCCATAGCCCATGATGAGGTTGAGGCTCGCGGCGGCCAGCGCGAAGATCACGATGCGGGTGAACAGCGTCAGGATGAAGATGTTGCCGGTGACGGCCGAATAGGCCGGCAGCAGGATCAGGGCGACGCACAGCAGCGCCGCGACCGCATTGGAGGCATTGAGCTCTCGCGTTATCCTGGGCATCATCGCTTGGCCGCCGGGAACAGCCCCTCGGGCCGCAGCACAAGGATGATCGCCATCAGCAGATAGATCAGCATCGAGGACAGCGCCGGCGCCGCGGTCGAGGCCGCCGCCCCGCTCAGCACCTTGCGCAACAGATCAGGCAGGAAGGCGCGGCCCATCGTGTCGATGATGCCGACGAACAGCGCGGCCATGAAGGCGCCGCGGATCGAGCCGATGCCGCCGATCACGATGATGACGAAGGCCAAAATCAGGATGTTCTCGCCCATGCCGATCTGCACGGTGAGGATCGGCGCCTGCATCAGCCCGGCAAGGCCGGCGAGCGCGGCGCCAAGCCCGAACACCAGCGTGAACAGCAGCTTGATGTTGATGCCGAGCGCCCCGATCATCTCGCGGTTGGAGGCGCCGGCGCGGATCAGCATGCCGACCCGGGTGCGCATCACGACGAGATAGAGCATCGCGGCAACCGCCAGCGCGACCGCGATGATCATCAGCCGGTAGGCCGGATAATACACGCCGGGAATGATCTGGATCGGCACCGTGAGCCAGGCCGGCAGCGGCAGCGCGAGGCCGGCCGGGCCCCAGATCAGCCGGACCGCATCGTTGAAGAACAGGATCAGGCCGAAGGTCGCCAGCACCTGGTCGAGATGGTCGCGGCCATAGAGATGCCTGAGCGCGGCATATTCCAGCACGATGCCGAGCAGCAGCGTGGCGCCGAGCGCCAGCAGCGCGCCGAGCACGAAGCTGCCGGTCCAAGCCACGAAGGTCGCCGCGAAATAGGCGCCCATCATGTAGAGTGAGCCGTGCGCCAGGTTGACGAAATCCATGATGCCGAACACCAGCGTCAGGCCGGCCGCCAGCAGGAAGAGCAGCAGGCCGAATTGCAGGCCGTTCAGCAGTTGTTCGACGACGAGGTACATCGTGAGGCTACATCATCCCTAAAAAAACAGCGGCAGTGCATGTTCACCGCCGCGTCGCTCGCTGCGTGTTCTCCCTCGCCCCGCTCTTGCGGGGCCGGGACGAGCAAAGCTCGCCCTGAGCGGGTTGGGGTGAGGGGCTCTTTCAACGAGTCGAATTCGCGGAAAAGAGCCCCTCACCCGATCGCTTCGCGATTGACCTCTCCCCGCAAGAGCGGGGCGAGGTGAAGAGAAGCAAGCCGCGCGCCAAAACGGCGTCCGGCGATCACTTCATCGAACACTTGTCGTGGAATTTATCCTGGTCGTCCTTGACGATGGTCGCCACCGTCTTCAGCGAGAGCTGGCCGTCGGCGTCCTTGACCACGTCCTGCAAATAGAAATTCTGGATCGGGATGTGGTTGTTGCCGTATTTGAACGGGCCGCGCAGCGACTTGAAGTTGGCCTTCTCCATCTCGGCCTTCATGGCGTCCTTCTTGGTGAGGTCGCCCTTCACCGCGACGACGGCGCTGTTGATGAGCTGGGCGGCGTCATAGGCCTGGGCGCCGTAATAGGTCGGGCGCAGGCCGGGATACTTCTTGCGATAGTCCTCGACGAACCTCTTGTTCTCGGCGTTCGGCAGATCGTTGACCCATTCCTGCGCGCCGGGAATGCCGATCGCATTGTCCTTTTGCAGCGGCAGCGACAATTCGTCGATCGTGAATGCGGTGTAGAGCGGGATCTGCGCCTTGATGCCGGCCTGGGCATACTGGTTCAGGAACTGGACGCCGGCGGCACCCGGATAGAACACGAAGATCGACTCGGCCTTGGAATTGCGTGCCTTGGTCAGCTCGGCGGAGAAGTCGAGTTGGCTCGGCCACACCGTGTATTCCTCGCCGACCACCTCGCCCTTGAAGGTGCTCTTCACGCCCGCGAGCATGTCCTTGCCGGCGGCGTAGTTCGGGCCGATCAGGAACACCGACTTGACGCCCTTCTGGTTCATGTAGAGGCCCATCGCGGCGGGCGTCTGGTCGTTCTGCCAGGAGGTCGAGAACACGTAAGGCGAGCACAATTCGCCGGCGAGCTGCGACGGACCGGCATTGGCCGAGATCAGGAAGGTCTTGCTGTCGACCGCGGTCTTCAGCGACGCCAGCAGCACATTCGACCAGATGTAGCCGACGATGAAATCGACCTTGTCGGACTGCACCAGCTTCTCGGTCTTCTGCTTGCCGACGTCAGGCTTCTGCTGGTCGTCCTCGTAGATCACCTCGACCGGCTTGCCGTCGATCTTGCGGCCGAGATGGTCGAGCGCAAGCTCGAACGAATTGCGCATGTCGTTGCCGATCACGGCAGTCGGACCACTGAAGGTCGAGACGAAGCCGATCTTGACGCTGTCAGCCGCGATCGCGGGCTGCGCCAGCGCCAAAGCCATGGCGCCTGCCAGCCAAAATGCCTTTTTCATATCCACTCCCCTCCTCAACCAAAGATCCCGCCGGCGCCGATCAGGAATGGCCCGGGGGTCACGCTTTGCGCGCGTCGTTCTGTGACGTGTTTTGTGCGCGATATCGCAAGTCCGCAGCAAGCATGAACCGACGGCACTGCATTAGAACCTTCGGCGCATACCCCAGCACCTTGCATCATAATTCGTCCAATTCGACCGTGGCAAGAAATATAATGCCGGTTGCGTAGGCAACGATTGTCGCAGGCTCCGCCGCACTGCAACAGGCTTTAGTCATTCGGTAAAGCGATCGGAAACCACAGCCCGGCAAGCGCCGCCGGACTTCATGGTCCGGAAAGCATCACCGGGCGACGCTGCCGCCAAAGGGGTGCTTCACATGCTGAATTACATCTTCGGCTTCAATGCCCGGATGGGCCGGTTGGCGTTCTTCTTCTGCAGCTTCGTGACCGGCCTCGGCTTCCTGATGCTGGTCTACGGCATCACGGGCAATGCACCGGCGAGCGGCAGGACGGACGTGCTGCTGGCGCAGGCAGCGAACAGTCCTGCCTTGATCCTTTCCTTCTATGGCATGCTCGTGATCTGCTTCATGTTGCAGTCGATGCGGGTGCGCGACATCGGATGGGATCCTGTCTGCGTGATGGCGGCATGGATCGCCCTGATGGTGCTCGACAGGGCCGTTGCCGGACGATTTCCCGAATACGCGTTGACCTATCAGCACACCACGACGGTGGTCGGCGCAGTCGTCAATGGCGTGATGAACCTGGTCCTGACGTTCTGGCCGGGCAACGGCCGTTCCGACGAAGCGTCGTCCGTGCCGCGCGAGAGCGGCGGCGACAGCATGTTCGAACGAAGCAGCACTCCCGCCACAGCCGGCAGCCGCATGGCGCGCATCGCCAGCGGCGAGTTCGGCGGCAAGACGCGGTAGCGGCTAATCTCTCCGCTGTCGTCCCGGCTTTCGCCGGGACGACACTGAGATTGTGGAACAATCACTGCGCCATGCACGGACGGTCGGCCACCTACCCCCGATCCACCGCCCATTCGGCGCCGTCGATCGCATAGGGCGCGTGGCGGAAATCCCTGATCGCGGCAACCTTGTCCGCCATCCAGTCGAGCAGCATGAACGATCGCGGCGGCGCATCCTGTGCGCCCGGCTCGAACACCAGGATCGCGGGACGTCCTTCGACTTGTCCGGTCTTGAGGTGCCAGTCATCGATCTTGGCATAATTGCCGAAATAGCGTGACACCTCGGCCTTGCCGTTCAGCCGTGTCCGGTTGACGAGTTCGAGCCTGACGTCATCGGCGATCATGGCGCGGATGGCGTCGAAATCGCGGGCGTTGAAGCGGCTGACATAGGCGTTCAACCTGGCGCGATCGCCCGGCGACAGGCCCGGCCGCGGCGCATCGTCAGGCTCGCGGGCGAACGCACGCAGTTGCGTGCGCCCGCGGTACAGTGCTGCCTTCACCGCCGGCAGGCTGAAATCCATGATGCCGCAGACCTCCTGCAAGGAACAGCCGAGCACATCCATCAGGATCACGCTGGAGCGCTGCGCCACCGGCAGGCGCATGAAGGTGCGCAGGCTGCTGGCGGCGATCTCGCGGCGGCCGACATCGTCGAGCTCTCCGGCCATCATGTCAACCTCCTCCGACGAGTGGAGCGCGTCCTGGCGGTTGCGCCGCCTGAGGAAATCGAGCGCGGTGTTGTGCGCGATCCGGAACAGCCAGGCTTCCGGGTTCTGGATCGCGGCCGCGGAGGCGAAGGCCTCCACCGCCTTGATCAACGCATCTTGCAGCACGTCCTCGCCATCGATGACCGATCCGACCATGCGGGCGCAGTAGCGATGCAGCCTTGGCCGCATCGCCACGAGCAGCGCGTCGACCTCGGCCGGCGCTTGGGGTGGTGACGTCATGACGGCTCCGCCAGATCGTGTCACGGTTCGTCCAGCATACGATAATTGCCGACAATCACGGCACTGCGAACCAGCGGCGGTTCGGCGCAACGATCGCGGATGCCGTCCTGGAAGGCCTGGAACGCGGCGAGTTTCGGGATCGGGCTCGAGCCGTCGTCGGCCACCGTCTCGACCATGTGGATGAAGGTGTCGTCCTCCAGCCGCAGGGTCAGATAGCGCACGCCGTCGGGGCTCGCCGCCTTCAACTCGGCGAACACAGCCGCAACCAGCGCGGCATTCGTCTCCGCCGCCTCCGGCTTGGCCTTGTACCTGATCAGGGTCCGTCGCATCGCAACCTCCTTGGTTCGGCGGCCTGAACCGGCCGCGTCAGCCCCAAGGACGTTCGCGCGCCGCCAAAGGATGCGGTCCGGCAAAAATAATTCGGGCCGCTGTATGTTCAGCCTCGGCTCGGCCCGTCGGCGATACGATACGTGAAGGTGCAACGATCGGGTTTTGCTATCGGGCGATCAAGCAATTCAACTTGGAATGAGGCCACGAATGATTACATAATCAGACGACGAAGCCGTTCGAAACCGAGGGCGACATCCGATGACGCAAGCGCCGGCCAAACCTCATCGCGTGGTGATCGTCGGCGCCGGCTTCGGCGGCTTGGAAGCGGCTTTCGGTCTTGCGGGCGCGCCGGTCGAGATCACGCTGATCGACCGCCGCAACCATCATCTGTTCCAGCCGCTGCTCTACCAGGTCGCAACCGCATCGCTTGCCACCAGCGAGATCGCCTGGCCGATCCGCTATCTGTTGCGCGACCGGCCCGAGGTGACGACGCTATTCGCCAATGTCTGCGGCGTCGACGCGGCAGCGAAGCAAGTGCAACTCGATGATGGCGGCAGCATTCCCTATGACACGCTGATCCTCGCCACCGGCGCGCGGCACGCTTATTTCGGCCATGACGAATGGGAGCCGTTCGCGCCCGGCCTGAAGACGCTGGAAGATGCCACCACGCTGCGGCGGCGCATCCTGGTCGCCTTCGAGCGCGCCGAGCGCGAGACCGATCCGGAGGCGCGCGCCGCGCTGCTGACCTTTGTCGTGGTCGGCGCCGGTCCGACCGGCGTCGAGATGGCCGGCACCATCGCCGACCTCGCCAAGGACACGCTGCCGCGCGACTTCCGCCACATCGACACGCGGATGGCGCGCGTGGTGCTGATCGAGGCCGGCCCGCGCGTGCTGGCAGGTTTTCCCGACGATCTCTCCGCCTATGCGCAGCGCGCGCTGGAGAGCCTCGGCGTCCAGGTCGTACTCGGTGAGCCCGTCACCGAATGCACCGCCGACGGCGTGGTCTATGGCGGCAAGCAACTCGCGGCGCGCACCATCGTCTGGGCCGCCGGCGTGCGCGCCTCGCGCGCCGCCGAATGGCTCGACGCACCAGCCGATCGCGCCCAGCGGCTACAGGTCGAGCCTGATCTCACCGTGCCCGGCCATCCCGAGATCTTCGCGGTCGGCGACACCGTCACCATCAAGGATGCCGACGGCAATCCGGTGCCCGGCATCGCGCCGGCCGCCAAGCAGGAAGGACGCTACGCCGCCGCGCTGATCAAGGCGCGGCTCAAGGGCGAGACCTTGCCGCCGTTCCACTACAAGCACGCCGGCAGCCTCGCCCAGATCGGCAAGCGGCTCGCGGTGATCGACTTCGGCAAGTTCAAGCTGCGCGGCGCGCTCGCCTGGTGGATCTGGGGCATCGCCCACATCTACTTCCTGATCGGTCTACGCAACCGCCTCAGCGTCGCGCTGAGCTGGCTCTGGGTCCACGCCCGCAACCAGCGCGCCGCACGGCTGATCACGCAGGGCAGCAGCAAGGTCGCGCAGTAGGCGCATATGCCCGGCGCGGCTTGTGCGCCAGGGCGGCGCGTGAAATACTTGCCAAAGCAACAATAATGCCCGGGGAGGAAACGATGCGGATCGATGCGCGCGCATGGGCGCTTGCGGCTTCGCTGGTCACGCTGGCGTCATGCGGCTCGGTGGCGTCCGCGGCGCAGATGACCGGGGATTCCGCGGCAACCTGCAACGGCCTTGGCGGCCCCGCCGATGGCGCGGTCAAGATCGACACTGCCACGCTCCAGGCGCCGACGCCGCTGTCGGTTACCGAGAAGGCGCCGACACCTGCCAGCCGTATCGTCCCGGCCAATCCGGCCTTCTGCAAAGTGCTCGGGCATATTGATCCTGTCGACCCCAAGGCGCCGCCGATCAAGTTCGAGGTCAATTTGCCGGTCGAGTGGAACGGCCGCTCGCTGCAATATGGCGGCGGCGGCTTCAACGGCGTGCTGATATCGGGCCTCGGCCTGCCGCCGGCCTATCCGTTCGACAAGGCATCGCCGCTGGCACTCGGCTTCGTCACCGTCGGCACCGACTCCGGCCACGAGCAGAAGCCGGGTGAGCCGCCGCAGCAGTTCGCGCTCAACGACGAGGCGTTCGAGAATTTTTCGCACAAGGCCTACAAGAAGGTGCACGACGCCGCACGGGTGCTGACGGTGCGCGCCTACGGCAAGCCGCCGGCGAAGACGTATTTCATGGGATCGTCCGAAGGCGGGCGCGAGGCGCTGACCATGGCGCAGCGTTACCCGGACGATTTCGATGGCATCTTCGCGCGCGTGCCCGTGATCAACTGGGTCGGGTTGCAACATGCCGGCACCCGATCCGGCCTCGTCACGATGGGCGATGGCTGGATCAGGCCGGCGCAAGTCAAGCTCGTCGCCGACGCCGTGCTCAAGGCCTGCGACAGGCAGGACGGCTCGGACGACGGCTTGGTGCAGGATCCGGTCGGCTGCAAGGCCGCGTTCAAGCCGGCCTCGCTGGCCTGCGCTGCGGGCCAGAGCGGCGACGACTGCCTGACCGACAAGCAGATTGCCGCGATCGAGACCTTGCATTCGCCGTACAAATTCTCGTTTCCGCTCGCCAACGGCCTCGACGACTATCCGGGCTGGGGCGTGTCGGGCGAGAATACGCCGGCGTTCGGGCCGACCGGCGGCTGGAAGGCCTGGTGGCTCGGCACCACGGCGCCGGCGCAGCCGCCGGCTCCAACCAATGGCATCGCCTGGATCTACGGTGCCGGCGGCATTCAATATGTCTTCGCGCGCGATCCGAAACTCGACGTCACGACCTACAAGCCCGAGGACCACAGAGCGCGCGTGCTGGAAGTGTCCGCCCTGATGGATTCCACCAATCCGGATCTCAGCCGCTTCCACGCCCGCGGCGGCAGACTCGTGATGCTCGAACACATGGCCGACTACGCGCAAAGCCCCTATGCCGGCATTCGCTACTTCGAGACTGTCGAGAAGACGCTCGGCAAGGACAAGGTCGCGGAGTTCGCCAGGCTCTACACCGCCCCCGGCGTCGACCATGTCGGCTCCGGCGCTCCGGCCAATGTCGACATGCTGGCGGTGCTGGTCGACTGGGTCGAGAATGGCAAGGCGCCTGGCGATCTCGTGGTGCGCGAGCAGAAGACCGAGGCGCCGAGCTTCGACACGATCCGCGCGCTGCCCTTGTGCCGCTGGCCGGCGTGGCCGCATTACAAGGCGGGGCCGGTCACTGAAGCGGCGAGCTTCGCCTGCGCGCCATGACGGGAGGGCGGGTTACCCCATCACCTGATGCGGTGAACGGCCGAACGCGGCCTTGAAGGCGCGGCTGAAATGCGAAACGTCGCTGAAGCCGAAGCTGAGCGCGACATCGGTGACGCTGCCGAACCGCCGTTCGGCCAGCGCCTGATAGGCGCCGGCGAGGCGCTGCTGCCACAGCCAGCGGATCGGCGTCGTGCCTTCGCGCGCGAACAGGCGGTTCAGCGTGCGCGGCGCGATGCTCTGCGCCGTGGCGATCGCATCGAGATCGAGCTCGGGATCGTCGAGATGAGCCAGGACATAGGCCTTGACCCGCGCCAGCCGGTCGTCGCCGTGCCGGGGCGCATCGTCCGTCAGCTCCGTCTGGAGCATGGTCGCGAAAATATCGAGCGCGGACGCCCCGAGCCGGATTGCCGCAGGCCCGGCTTCGTCATCGAGCCGCGTCAACCGCCGGATCAGTGACCCGGCCAGCGCGCCGACTTTTGACGCGTGACCGATCCGCCGCGCCGTCAGGCGTTGCGCGTCCGGCAGGCGCGCGAGCAGCAGCGGCCGCGGGATCGACACCATGATCGACCGCGCGCTCGGGGCGAATTCGAGCGCGAATGGCTGCGCCTGATCATGCAGCATGAGATCGCCGCGGCGCATCTGCACCTCGCGTCCGCCCTGCGCGAAAGAAACCTCGCCGCGCAGCGTGAGCCACAGCATGAAATAGTCGCGCGGATCCCGGCGCACGTCGCTCGCGCTGCGCATCACCCGGATGCGGTCGGCAGCCGGCGTCGACGACCAGATGTCGTTGATCGCAAGCGGGCCGAAATGGCGGATCGAGATCGATGCGGCAAACGCCTCGTCCGCGACGCGGCGGCATTCGGTCAGCGAGAATTCGCGGCAGGTGACGTGGTGCCAGCGGTCGAAACTGTCACCCGGCGCGACGAGCGTCTGCGCGACGATTGCGTGATCTGGGGTCTGCATTGGCCTTGCTCCCGCCCAACCCGGCAGCGGGATATTCTGCGTCCCGTCCCCGGTTCTGGCAAGCAGAGTCCAGCGATTGGCCCGTACAGCCAAGAACGACAGCGGGAACCGGCGTAGAAAATGTCTCCCACCCGGAGAGGAGACACCACATGGGCTATCAATGCGACGTCATCGATCCCAGCAAGACCGTCATGATCGTTGTCGACATGCAGAACGATTTCGTGGCCGAGGGCGCCAAGCTGCGCTCCGCGCAGGCCGCCGCCATGGTGCCCCGCCTGGCGCAGACCCTGAAGGCCTGCCGCGACAAGGGCATCCGCGTCATCTACACCGCGCATGTGCATCGCCGCGACGGCAGCGACATGGGGCTGTACGACGATCTCTATGGGCCGATCGCCGACCGCTCGTCGCTGGTCGACGGCAGCGCGGGCGTCGAGATCTTCAATGACCTCGCGCCGGCGCCGGGCGAACATGTCATCAAGAAGCACCGCTACAGCGCGTTCTTCGCCACCGACCTCGACCTCATCCTGCGCGAATGGGGCATCACGACAGTGATCATCTCGGGCACCACGACCGAGAACTGCTGCCACGCCACCGCGCGCGACGCCATGTTCCACAATTACAAGGTCGTCTTCCTGTCGGACGCGACGGGCACGTTCGACTATCCCGATGTCGGCCAGGGCGCGATGTCCGCCGAGCAGGTGCATCGGGCCACGCTGACGATCCTGGCGTTCTCGACCGCACATGTGATGACGGCCAGCGAGATGCTGGGGCGGGTGAAGGCGGGTGATGGAGCGGCGAGTTCGAAGGCGGCGTAGCGACGAGGACAACTCTCGCGCAACGAACTCGGCACGCCTCTCCCCTTGTGGGAGAGGTGCAGCGATCTGCGTGGCAACCAACCTGCTCACTTCACCAGCGGACACCCGCCATCGGCCAGCGGGCGGAACGCCTGCTCGGCCGGGATGGTCGCGATCAGCTTGTAATAGTCGTAAGGGTATTTCGACTCCTCCGGCTTCTTCACCTCGAACAGATACATCGGGTGGATGACGCGGCCGTCCTGGCGGATCGTGGTGTCGCCGAACAGTCTGTCCTTGCCCTTGAAGGTCTTCATCTGCGGCACCACCACCTTGGCGTCGTCGCTGCCGGTGGCGGCGACCGCGTTGAGGTAAGCGAGCGTCGCGGCATAGACGCCGGCCTGGTTGCCACTCGGCATCTTGCCGTTCATGCCGGGGCGCGCGGCGAAACGCTTGGCGAAGGCACGGGTGTCGTCATTCATGTCCCAGTAGAAGGCTTCCAGCAGTTGCAGGCCCTGCGCCACCTTCAGGCCCATACCGTGGATGTCATTCACGAACAGCAGGAACGCCACCATGGTCTGGCCGCTCTGCTGGATGCCGAACTCGGCCGCCTGCTTCACGGCATTGATGGTGTCGCCGCCGGCATTGGCGAGGCCAATCACCTTGGCTTTCGAGTTCTGCGCCTGCAACAGGAAGGACGCGAAGTCCGAGGTGCCGAGCGGATGCTTGCTCGATCCCAGCACCTTGCCGCCATGCTTCTCGATGTAGTTGGTCGCTTCGGCTTCGATGCCCTTGCCGAGCGCGTAGTCGACGGTCACGAAGTACCAGTCCTTGCCGCCGCGCTGCATCATCGCGGCCGCGGTGGTGTTGCCGGTGGCCCAGGCGTCGTTGACCCACTGGATGGTATTGGGCGAGCAGGCCTTGCCGGTGAGGTCGGAGCTCGCGGTCGACGAGGCCAGGAATGTCATCCTGGAGTCGCGCAGGATGGTGTTGATGGCGAGGCCGACCGCCGAGTTCGGCACGTCGACGATGGCATCGACGCCTTCGACGTCGAGCCATTTGCGCGCGATCGCAGAGCCCACGTCGGCCTTGTTCTGGTGATCGGCATAGACGATCTCGACCTTGATGCCCTTGCCGCCGCCGTTGAAATCCTCCGCGGCCATGCGCGCGGCTTCCACCGAGCCCATGCCGTTGGTGTCCTGGAAGATGCCGGAAATGTCGTTCAGCACGCCGACACGCACGACATTGTCGGAAATCTCCGCATGTGCACTGCCCGTAGCGCAGGCCAATGCCAGCGCAAATCCAACCCCAAATCGTCCAATCCCAAAGCCCCTCATCCTGTCCCTCCCTCGCGTTGCTCCACAGCCGGCGTCAAGCCGGCGTGATTTCGACCGGCAGGCTCTCGAGCCCGCGTAGCGTGTTGTTGAACAGGCGTTTCGGCTCGCCCGTGATTTCGATCTTCGCGACACGGCGCGCCAAGGCCGCCATCATCACCTCGCCTTCGAGGCGGGCGACCAGTTGACCGACGCACATGTGGATGCCCGAGCCGTAACCGACATGGCCCGAGGTGCGGCGCGTGATATTGTAGCTGTCGGGCTCCTCCCAGCGACGCGGGTCGCGGTTGGCCGCGGCGAGGAACATCAGCACCTTCTCGCCCTCCGGGATGGTGACGCCGCTGAGCTCGATCTCGCGGGTGGTGGTGCGGAAGAAGGTCTGGACCGGACTTTCGAACCGCACCGCCTCCTCGAAGGCATTGCGCGCCAATGTCGGATCGCCGCGCAGCTTCTCGAACTGGTCGGGAAAGCGCGCCAGGCAATAGACCGCGGCACCGATGCCGTTGACGGTGGTGTCGAGGCCGGCCGACAGCAGCGAGCGGACCAGCAGCGGCGCTTCGGTCTCGGTAATGGCACCGCTATCGACATGGGCATGGATGCAGGCGCCGATGCCGCCGGGGGTGAGGTTGTCGCGCTGGCATTGCTCGGCGACATAGGCTTGATGCGGCGCCGAGCGCCGGATCGCCTCCTCGCGGAGCTGGTTCGGCGGGCCGAAGGCGTTGAACACCAGGCTCGCATAGGGCAGCAGGTGCTCGCGGCCCTCCGGCTTCAGGCCGAGCGCATCGGGGAAGATCGACAGCGGATAGGCTTCCGCAAGGTCGGTGATCGCGTCGAACCTGCGCTTCTCCAGCAGCGTGTCGACACAAGCCTCCGCCGCGGCGGCAAACCGCCCGCGAAGCTGCTTCATCACGGTCGCCGACAGCACCGTGCTCAAGACGGTCCGGGTCCGGGTATGGGCGGGCGGATCGGCCTCCAGGATCAGGCTCGCCGGCCGCCACGGCTTCTCCTTGGAAAAGTCGCTCAGGCCGACGCCGCGGCTGGAGCAGAACGTGGCGGGATCGTTCAGGACGGCATAGACCTCCGCATAGCGCGCCACGCCATAGACATTCCACTTGTCCAGATAAACCACCGGCCCGGCCTCGCGCAGCCGCTCATGGGTCGGGAACGGATCGGCGAAGAAGTCGAGCGCGAACGGATCGACGTCGAGATGCGTGGCGGCAGCCGCACCGGTTGTTGCAGTCATCGGGACCTCCCGAGGTTTGATCTTGTCAACACGGGCAGCATGTCACTTGCTCCCGAACGGTTTCGCAGCGATGATTTGAGAAATGAGCAGCCAGCCCCTCCCCCGAAAGCCCCGCCGGCCGAAACCGGCCGATCCCGCAGATGCCATCGATGGCCCGCTGCTGGACCTCAACCGCTATGTGCCGGCTTTCATCACCTTCATCGGCAACAAGCTGTCGAACAGCGCCACCGCATTTTACCAGAAGAATTTTGGGGTCAACGTCACCGAGTGGCGGATCATCTCGCAATTGGCGATCGAGCCGGGAATTCCGGCCTCGCGGATCTGCCAGGTGATCGGCTTCGACAAGGGCCCGGTCAGCCGCAATCTCTCGGCGCTGCAAAAGCGCGGCCTCTTGACGATCCGCACCGCGCCGGACGATGGCCGCACCCATTCGATCACGCTGACCGCGCGCGGCCGCGCCATCCACGACAAGGTGATCGTCGCGGCGCTTGAGCGCGAGCGGCGGCTGCTGTCGTGCCTGAAGAAGGATGAGCGCGAGGTGCTGATCGACCTGCTGCGCCGGCTGCACGAGAATCTCGGCGCCGTGACCGGGCAAAGCACGACCTGACCGCATAGGGGCGCCCTGCGTCCCCGCGGTATTCGTCCGGTCTTCCATGCGTGTCGCTCGCGCGCTGCTGCGCAACATGATCCTCCCAAATGCGAGGCCGTTGACCGGCCCTGTCTCTCTGGATGCGGAAACTCGCACAGCTTAGTTGCTATGGCAACTAAAAACGCGAGCACGTGCGGCGTCAGGCCCCATGCCGGGACTAGCGACGTCGCCCTCAGGTCAGGTGGGCACGCCGCTGGGGCTCCCTCCCCCCTTGCGGGGGAGGGTTGGGGAGAGGGGTAAGCCCCGGGCGGGATGACCGAAGCGTACATCGCCTTCGCAAAGCGCGTCGGAGTGACACGAATTCGGATAGCGCACGTCGTGGCGGTACCCCTCTCCCTAACCCTCCCCCGCAAGGGGGGAGGGAACCCTTCCATCTGCGCCTTCCTCACTGAAGCCTGCTCTATTGCGCTTCAGCCCGCGCAGCCGATCGGCTCGGACGCCCCGTCGTCCTCCAGTACCGCCACTGCCGCAGCGCGGCGTGTCAGCACGGCGCGCTGGTTGATGTAGCCCTTGTCGGTGATCTCGCCGCCGTCGACCGAGGCGGGCTCGGCCAGCAACAGCGCACGGGTGGCGTGGCCGGAGGAATGGCCGCCTTGCGCCTTCAGCCGCGCCAGCCCCTGCCCGATCGCGGAACGGACCGCCGCATGGCCGATCGCCTCGCGCGCGTCGGCGTTGTCTGCCAGTCCCGCGAGCGCGCGGCAGGCGGCAAGGTTCGGGAACACCAGGAAGCGCACCTCGTCGCGGCCATGACCGGTGATGACGATGTCCTGCGCGAGCGGCGCCAGCGCCGCGATGCCGGCAACCCTCAAAGTGCCGACGCTGACCCAGGTGCCGGAGTTGAGCTTGAAATCCTCCGCGACACGGCCGTCGAAGAACAGGCCAAGCTCCGGCCGGTCAGGATCGGCGAAGGTGACGGCGTCGCCGATCTTGTAGAAGCCCTCGTCATCGAAGGCCGCCGCGGTCAGGTCGGGCGCCTTCCAGTAGCCCGGCGTGACATTGGGCCCGCGCACGCGGACCTCGAGCTTGTCGCCCGAGGGCACCAGCTTCAGCTCGGTGCCGGGAATCGGCACCCCGATATTGCCGGAGCGCTTGGCCAGGAAATGACAATCGGTCGCCAGCGGCGAGGTCTCGGTCGAGCCCCAGGCCGATACCATCGGCAGCCTGCGGCCAACCGTTTGCAGCGACAATTCTTCCAGCGCATCCCACAGATTCTGCGGCAGCGCCGCGCCGGCATAGAAGGCGAATTTGGTCCCCTCGAAGAATTTCCGGCGCAGCTCGTCGTCGGTGCGCAGCGCCGCGATCAGCATGTCGAAGCCGCGCGGCACGTTGAAATAGACCGTCGGCACCACGCTGCGCAGGTTGGCGAGCGAGGTCGCAAACAGGCCGGGCGCCGGCTTGCCGCCGTCGACGTAAAGCGTGCCGCCATTGCGCAGCACCAGGTTGAAATTGTGGTTGGCACCAAAGGTGTGGCTCCAGGGCAGCCAGTCCAGGATGATCAGTTCTTCGCCAGCCTGCTCCAGGAACGTCCAGGTCTGCGCCTTGGCCTGCTGGCTCGAGGTCAGCATGAGCTGGGTGTTGATCACGGCCTTCGGCGTGCCGGTCGAGCCCGAGGTGAACAGGAATTTTGCGATCGTCTCCGGCGTCACCGCGGCGAAGGCCGTGGCGACCTCTGATGATTCCGGCGTCGCTGCAATGGTGCGAAACGACAGCGCGTCCGCGTCATCGGGATTGCCGCTGACGATGGTCGCCCGATGCAGCGGCGCGATCGCGGCAAGCGCGGCCGCGAACGGCTTGGTGCTCGCAACGTAGATTGCGCCGGGATCGAGCAGCGCGATCATGCTCTTCAGCTTGTCGAAGTCTTTCGACATCAGCGAGTAGGCCGGCGAGATCGCGGCCGACGGCACGCCGACATGCTGGGCGGCGAGCGCAAGCAATGCGTGGTCGATGCCGTTGTCCGAGAGGATGACCAGCGGCCGTTCCGTGCTCAGGCCCTTCGCCAGGATCCATGATGCGGCCCGCCGCACGATGCCGCGCGCGTCGCGATAGCTGACGGTGCTCCATGGCGTTTCGATGCTGGCGCGTTCGCCGAGGAAGATGCGATCCGGCGCCTGCCGCGCCCAGTGCTCCAGCCAGTCGCCGACGCAGCGGGCACTCGCTTTCAAGGGCGTCGTGGAGCGGATCAGGATGCTGCCGTCGTCGCGGCGGTCGGCGACGATCGCCGGCATCGCGAACAGCTTGCTCGGATTGTCTCCGCTGGCGGCGGCCATCGTCATGGTTTCCTCCACGCCCATGTCTGTTCGGGACCGCGGTCCCGGCCGGGCTGTTGGCCATAATGTTGCGGACACCAATTGTTGTCGTCAACAACAATCTTTCCTTCCCGCCGCGGGCGCGCTAGCCTTGCGGCCATGGCAGGCCCGCAAAAGACGTCGCGCAAGGCAGCAGGAACAGCGGCGGCAATCCGCCGCCCCCGAACGCGCGCGGCAAATGGCCGGACGCGCGATGGCGACGCCGGGGAGGAGATCGGCCTCGACGCGCTGGTCGGCCACGCCGGCTACGCGGTGCGGCGCTTCCAGCTCTGGATCTTTCAGGACTTCATCAAGACACTGGCGACGGTCGATATCCGCCCGACGCAGTATTCTGTGATGACCGTGATCGGGGCCAATCCGGGCCTGAGCCAGATGGCGGTCGCCAAGCGGCTCGGGATCGAACGCGCGCGGCTGGTGCATCTGCTCGACAGCCTGGAGGAGCGCGACTTCGTCAGCCGCATCCCCTCCGTCACCGACCGCCGCTCCCACGCGCTGCATCTGACCGCACGCGGCAAGACCGCGCTGGCGCAGTTCAAGCGGCTCGCCGCCGAACACGAGCGGCATGTCGCCGAGAAGATCGGCAAGGACAACCGCCAGCAATTGTTGCGGATCCTCGCCTGCTTCACCTGATCCAACGATCGGATTCCGGCTCGGTCAAACCTGCCTGTAAAATAGGCAAATGCGCTCGCAGGCCAACCCGCACCAACGCCTGGCGACCGTTTCAAGCAACTGATATTGTGCGATAATCTGGCGCACTGTCGGCGCAGGCGAATTGTACACAATGGCACATTGCTTGCTTCGATCAGGCTGCAATTCCCTCGCGGGCGGCATCCAATGCCTCACCGCGCCAGAGACGAGGCCAACCACGTGACTGAAACTGTCGCCGCGATCGTTGCCGCACACCGCACCAAGACCATGACGCCGGCGCAAACCGTGGCCCGCAGCTACCAGCGCATCCGCGAGCACAACGATCCCGCCATCTTCATCAGCCTGCGCGATGAGAAAGAGGCGCTTGCCGAGGCCGCGCGGCTCGCAGATCCGACGCTGCCGCTCTATGGCGTGCCGGTCGCCGTGAAGGACAATATCGACGTCGCGGCCTTGCCGACCACCGCCGCTTGTCCGGCCTTCGCATACACGCCAGCCCACAACTCGACTGCGGTCGCCAGACTGCGCGCGGCCGGCGCCATCATCATCGGCAAGACCAATCTCGACCAGTTCGCCACCGGCCTGGTCGGCGTGCGCTCGCCCTATGGCATTCCCAGCAACCCGGTGCGCGGCGATCTGGTGCCGGGCGGATCGAGCTCGGGCTCGGCGGTGGCGGTCTCCGCCGGCCTGGTGCCGCTTGCGCTCGGCACCGACACCGCGGGCAGCGGCCGCGTGCCGGCGATGCTCAACAACATCGTCGGGCTCAAGCCGAGCCTCGGGCTGATCCCGAATACCGGGCTGGTGCCGGCCTGCCGCACGCTCGACTGCATTTCGGTGTTCTCGCTGACCGTCGACGATGCGCTGGCCGCGCTCGCCGTCATGGCGGGTCCCGATGACGCCGATCCGTTCTCGCGCGACCGGCCGCTGGCTACCCTCACGGCATTTCCGGCGAAGCTGAAGCTCGGTATTCCCAAGTCCGGTCAGCTGATCTTCTTCGGCGATCGCGCGGCCGAGAAGGCCTATGGCGAGGCAGTGAAGCGCTGGCGGGCGCTCGGCGCCGATCTCGTCGAATTCGACCTCGAGCCGTTCTACGAGACCGCGCGGCTGCTCTATGAGGGCCCGTGGGTCGCTGAACGCTATCTGGTGATCCGCGACCTCCTGGCTTCGTCACCCGAAGCGATCCATCCGGTGACGCGCGAGATCACCATCGGCGGTGCGCGCCCCTCCGCCGCCGACACCTTCTCGGCGCTGTATCGCTTGCAGGCACTGCGCCGGGTTGCTGCGCGCACCTTCGCAAGCCTCGATGCGATCGTGCTGCCGACGGCGCCGACCGTCTATTCGACAGCGGACGTGCTCGCCAAACCGATCGAGCTCAACTCGCGGCTCGGCACCTATACCAATTTCGTCAACCTGCTCGATCTCTGCGGCCTGGCGCTGCCATCGGCGATGCGGCCCGACGGCGCGCCGTTCGGCATCACGTTGCTGGCGCCGGCCGGCCGCGACGCCGAGCTCGCCAGCATCGGCCGCGTATTCCATGCCGATACCGGATTGCCGATCGGAGCCAACGCACTGCCGCAGCCGCCGCTTGCCGCAACGCCGGCTCCGGCGCAGGACGAGATCACCATTGCGGTGGTCGGCGCGCATCTCTCGGGCATGGTGCTGAACCACGAATTGACGACACTCGATGCACGCCTGCTGGAAGAGACGCTCACCGCGCCGGACTACAGGCTCTACGCACTCGACACCACACCGCCGAAGCCCGGCATGCTGCGCATCGAGGCGGGCGCGGGCCATGCGATCAAGCTGGAGCTCTGGGCGATGTCGCCTTCAGCATTTGGAATATTCGTCGCCGCGATCCCGCCGCCGATGGCGATCGGCACGATCAGGCTCGCCGATGGGCGGCAGGCCAAGGGTTTCATCGTCGAACCGGCCGCGATCGCCGGCGCAAAGGATATCTCGGCCTATGGCGGCTGGCGGGCGTTCATGGCGGAGAAGGTGAAGGCATAGCCGCCCCCACCGTCATTCCGGGGCGCGCCTCCTGGCGCGAGCCCGGAATGACGATGCTGATGGGTTTCCGCGAACGCTACACCGACACCGCGTAGGTCTCGTATTCCCCGCGGACGTGCTCGATATGGTCGCGCATCGCGGCCGCCGCGCCGGGCTTGTCACCGCGCATGATGGCGACCACGACGCGGTCGTGCTCGGCGTGGGATTTTGCAAGGCGCCCGAGGTTGCGGAACTGGGCGCGACGGAACGGCTGCACGCGCACCCGCGTCGCCAGGGTGATCTCGGCGATATAGGCGTTCTGCGAGCCGGCATAGATCGCGTTGTGGAAGCGCTCATTGACCTCGTGGAAACGCTCGGGATTGCCGGTGTAGCTCAGCACCCGCAGCTCCTCATGGACCGCCTCCAGCGCGTGACGCTCCGCCGGTGTCATCCGTTCGGCGGCAAGGCCCGCGCACATCGCTTCCAGCTCGGCCATCGCCTCGAACATGCCGGTCAATCTTTCGAGCGAGGGCCGCGCCACCACCGCGCCGCGATGCGCGCGGGCATCGATCAGGCCGCTGGCCGCAAGCTGCCGCAGCGCCTCGCGCACCGGGGTGCGCGAAACGTTGAAGCGGCGCGCGAGGTCGGTCTCGTCGAGCCCGGCACCCGGCGGCAGCGTGCCACGCACGATCTCGTCGGCGAGTTGCAGCCGCAGCTCTTCGGCGCGGGTGATCTTGTCGACCAGCGACGACGGGCGATCGACGCGCGGCACCGCCGGCTCGGACTCGGTCGGCTGCGGCGCGCGGGTCGGAAGATCGTCCAGGCTCATGGTTCAAGCGCTCGTGTTCAAACGCCCTTTGGCTCGTCGATGACGCTGACATGGGCGGCGACGATTCTCCAGCCCTCGGGGAAGCGAATCCACGTCTGCATCTGCCGGCCCACCCTGCCCGGCGCGTTGTCCCGGTAGAACAGCGTCGAGGCGATCGCGGTGTCGCGGCCATAGCTCGTGATCACGGTGCGGTCGATCCTGCGCATCAGGCCGACCGGCGTGCGCCCGGCGCGAAACGCCATGATCTCGGCGTAGCCATACAGGTTCTCGCCGATGCCGTAGCGCAGCGTGCGGCTGTCGTCGCGAAACAGCTCGTCGAGCACCGCGACGTCGTTCGACACCAGCGCCTTCTCATAGCGCTGGAACTGCGCGGTCACTTCGGCGACCACGTCGGGAAGATCGATGTCCATGTCAGAATCCCCTCGGCGCCGGCGCGGCCGCGACGCCCATCTGTTCCAGTGCATAGGCGACCCGCAGCGCGATGTCCTCGCGCCAGGGTGCGGTGATGATCTGCACGCCGATCGGCAACGGTTCAAGCGGCACCGGCACCGCCACGACCGGCAGGCCGATGAACGAGATCGGCTGGGTATGGATGCCGATATTGGCGCGGACCGGAAGCTCGACGCCATCGAGCGTGAAATTGACCTGACCGAGCTTCGGCGCTGTGCACGGTGTCGCCGGCGCCAGGATCACGTCGACCGACTGGAACAGCTCCAGCACCCTGGCGCGGTACCAGCGGCGGAATTTCTGCGCCTTGTCGACATAGACCGCCGGCACCATCGCGCCTGCGATGAAACGGTCGCGCACCGCCGGATCGAAATCGTCGGGACGCTTGCGCAGCCGGTCGAGATGCAGCGCGGCGCCCTCGGTGGTGGTGATGATGTAGGCAGCGGCGCGGGCGCGCGCGGCTTCCGGCAGCTCCACGGTCCGCGTGGCGCCGAGCGCCTTCGCGACGCGCGCGACCGCTTCGACGGCCTCCGGAAACACGTTCTGCTGGAAATAGCCGCCGGCGATCGCAACCCGCAGCCCGCGGACATCATGGGCGAGCAACGGCACGGTCGGCTCGACCGACTGCACGATGCACGCCGGATCATCTCCATCAGGTCCCTGCATGGCATCATAGGCCAGCGCGAGATCCCTGACGCTGCGCGCCAGCGGGCCGAGATGATCGAGGCTCGCGACGAACGGATAGGACCGCGCGCGCGACAGCCTTCCATAGGTCGGCTTCAGGCCGAACGTGCCGCAGAACGACGACGGCACCCGGATCGAGCCGTTGGTGTCGGAGCCGAGCGCGATCGGCACCAGCGCGCCGCCGACGGCGCTGCCCGAGCCGCCGGAGGAGCCCCCGGTCATCCGCGTCGGATCGTGCGGGTTGCGCGACGGGCCGTCATGGACGTTCTCGCCGGTGAAGTCGTAGGCGTATTCGCCCATGTTGAGCGCGCCGACCAGCACGGCGCCGGCCGCCTCCAGCCGCTCGATCAGCACGGCGTCGCGCGGCGACGGCGGCAGGTCGCGGTTGATCTTCGAGCCAGCGCGGGTCGAGAGCCCCTGCACGTCGAACAGGTTCTTGACCGCGAACGGCACGCCGGCGAGCGGGCCGACCGGTTGCCCCGCCGCGATGGCCGCGTCGATCGCGCGCGCCTTGGTGCGGGCGCGATCGGCGGTGACGTCGGTGAAGGAATTGAGCACCTTGTCGTGCGCGGCGATGCGCGCGAGCGCAGCCTCGGTCGCGGCGAGCGCCGTGAGCTTGCGGTGCGAGACGGCCTGCGCGATATCGGCGGCCGACATGAAAGCGGGAGTTTCGGACATCGCGATCTCAGGTCGAATAGACCGCGGCCGAGACGACGTCGTCCGGCAGCGGGAAGTCGTCGACCAGCTTTGCCAGCCGCAGCGAGACCTCGAGATTGGCGCGCACCGCGGGACGCCAGGCGTCCTCCAGCGGCAACCCCATCGCGCGCGCGACGGCGTTCATGTAGTCGTCGAGATGATCGGCCATTTCGCTCCCAATGAGTTTCTCACGACACCGGCAACGGCGGATGCGGGATCGCCGTCAGCAGTTCCCTTGTATAGGCATCCTGCGGATTGCCCAAGACGTGTTCGGCCGTGCCCTGCTCGACGATGCGGCCGGCACGCATCACGATGACGCGATCGCACAGCAGGCGCACCACGTTGAGATCGTGCGACACGAACAGATAGCTCATGCCCATCGACTGCTTGAGGTCCTGTAGCAGATTGAGCACCACCGCCTGCACCGAGACGTCGAGCGCCGCGGTCGGCTCGTCGAGGATGACGAGCTTCGGGTGCAGCGCGATCGCGCGCGCGATGCCGACGCGAGCCTTCTGGCCGCCGGAGAGCTGGTGCGGAAAGCGATCCAGCAGATTGACCGGCAGGCCGACCAGCCGCGCCAGCTCCTCGCAGCGGGCGCGCAGCGCGTCGCGTCCCCTGGTGTCGCCGAGCTGCATGATCGGGTCCACGATGGCGCGCGCCGCGGTGAAGCGCGGGTTGAGGCTATCGGTCGGATCCTGGAACACCATCTGGATCTGGCTGCGCCGCGGCAGCCGCGCGAAGGCTTGCGGCACAATGCCGCCGATGTCCTCGCCGTCGAACATGATGCGCCCGGAGGTCTGGTCCAGCAACCGCATCACCATCATCGACGTCGTCGACTTGCCGCAGCCGGATTCGCCGACCAGCCCGACGCTCTCGCCATGGCCGACCTCGAAGCTGATGCCGTCGACGGCGCGGAAGATGTCTTCCTCGACCGGCGGCTTGCGGCCGAACAGCTTTGTCAGCACCGAGCCCGCGCCCTGGCGGGGATATTCCTTCACGAGCTTTTCGACCGACAGGAGAGACTCTATCGGCCCCCTCTCCCCGTTCTTCACGGGGAGAGGGTTGGGGTGAGGGGCTGCA